>ULNL01018512.1_pt1 | contig 107308 bp, 125 predicted proteins | sample 1951901 | NCBI WGS metagenome assembly ULNL01 (sample SAMEA4835575, study PRJEB28245) | human gut metagenome | biome: gut microbiome; material: fecal sample | place: Denmark | collected 2008
CCTGCGTTAATCAATTCATATTGTACTTCAACATCCAGCACTGTACCGCTTTCGCTCTGAGGATGGAAGAATGTGTCGGATGAAACCTCTCCTGCAAGCACTTCATAAGTGTATTCTCCTACCGGAACATTCTGCATGACTATCGTTCCTTCCGCGTTCGTCTCGCCCTCAAATACAATGTCCGGCAATACGTTGTTTGTCACACGTACCAAAATTCCGTCCGGTGGCAAAACTCCTTGTGTTGACACATGGAAAGTAACTGGATATTCCTTTGCCTCCAATTCAATATCCATTCTTGTTTCTGTTCCAGTAGGCTTGAAATTCCCAGTCTTGGTATTGTAATGCTGCTTGCTTACACTGTAAGACATATTTACCGGAGAAATGTACATTTGCACTATTCCATCTGTATTCGTCGTTCCTGTCTGATTGACGGACATCCCACTGAATGTTACTGATGCACCGCTTAACTCACCATACAGATTGGATATGATATATACCGGAATTCTCTTTGAACATGTATATACAAGGTCTTTTGTGTTTGCATCTTTATAATTGACTGTAGCTATTGCACCGTTTCCGGAATAGAATCCTATTGGTTGCACCTGGAAACGTTCTGCAATTCCTGCATACACTGTTTTTGTAAATTGTCCGCTTGCATTCGTCGTTACATTCGCACCGGAAGATGTACCGTTGTCATTGTAATAGCATGCAAGCACGAGACCTGTTTTTACCGGATTGGATACTGTAGTCGAAATAGAGGGTATTATTTCTTTTACCGTGAATGTAACTGATTTCGTTCTTCTTGTTAATACTGCTGAATGCGTCTTGTCCGTAGGCAGATAGATATTTTCTGTCTTACCGTCGAAATTACTGTTTCCACCTCCATAGGTTATCGTATAATTTCCAGGCGGTATATTGAAATTTCCATTTCCTTGTGATGTCAATTGTCCGCTTACATCCGTTGTTCCAGAAAAACTATATGATTGTGAAGATGTTCCGCTCCATGCACTCGTAACCGTTACCGGACAACTTTCTGCCGCCTTGGAATAGGGGTTACTTGCTGTCAATGTCAGACTGAATATCATTGCAGCATAACCCATTATTATATCCAGGTAATCAGCCGACAACGGGGGTGTGAATGTTCCGGTCTTATCCGTATGGTCTTTTACCGTACATTCGTAACTCATTACAATAGGTGAGATATACACGCTTGCAGCACCGTCACTTCCGGATGTTACGGTCTGGGGTAACGACATTCCGGACACGGTTATAGTTGCATTTTCAAGCGGTCTTAACGTGTTCTGCTGCTTCACCCGTAATTCTGCCTTCTTCGAGCATGTAATTTCCATCAGTGTAGGTACACTCGCACCGAAGCCCCAGTTCTTGATTAGTAGACCTTCATTCTCATAGAAACCTTTCTCCTTTATTGTCAACTGATAGTCAATTCCCGGCATCACTTCTGGAAATATCTTTCCTGCTGCATTCGTCGTATATTCCCGTACATTATCATTGTACATATTTTTTACCGAAACGACAATTCCGGCCTTAACCGAATTGAAGTTCAGAGCAGCTTTCTGTTCAGCAGTTATCTTTACAGTCACCTGGCTTACCGGGGTCGTTATCGTCACGTCCACATAGAAAGCCCTTGGCTCTGCATCACGCGTAACATTCGGCTGTACAGTCAATACAGAACCTTCCAGAGACGCTATCTCATCGTTCGATACATTGAATTTCAATTCAGCACCTCCACTTGTAAAATCGTACGGCTCATCCTCACCACCAATTTCTGCACGTCTGAAAGTCTTTACATGTTCCATCAAATCAAACGTCACTCCTTTGTTAGGAACAACGAAGTTTTCCGGTGTATGAACTATGTAATAATAACTATCATTGGATAACGTCTCGGCTGTATTTTCACCACTGAATCTTACCGTCGTAGCATCACCGGATACACCAGGAATATTCTCTATTACGTCAACTTCCGGTTCAATTTCCCTTCTTGTCATAGTGAAAGGGAGGTCTATATCCTTCAATTTTTCAAGCGTTATCGCCTGGTCTGCTACTGTATTATAATATCTGTGTGTCGCGTTCCAGGTATATTCCCCTGCTTCCGCTCCAAGCTGCAACACACCTATATCATTCGTATAGCCGGAATCCACCTTAATTCCGGTCCCCTTGTTTATCAATTCGATATATACACCGGAAATAGGGGCTTTCGTTATCGCGTCCGTTGCGGTATATGTTATTACCGTGTCTCTTAATTCAAGATAAATGGTTTCTACAACATCTTGGTCTTTGATTATAATTTGTCCAGTATATCTCTTATAATTCCTTTGAGTAACTACATAATCATAAGTTCCATTACCAAGAGTTATAGTTGCTACACCATTTATATTTGTAATCTTCGTCTCTTCATTGATATTCAACTCAGCACCTTGGATGTAATTACCATTATCAATATCACGAACAATCAGTTTTAAAGTATAAAATGCTTTGTTTAATTTGATAATCTTAGATATAGGTGCGTCATCTACAACAATAAAGTCTGAATACGACATATAACCACTTCTAAACACTGTATAAGTAAAAGTACCGTTAGGTAAACTTATGATAACTACACCATGTTCGTCTGTTAGATATGTAGATTCGTTAATTGAAACTGTTGCATTAGGAATCACCATATCATTTTCTGAATCAAGAACAGTAAATTTAACCTCATAGGGAATAGCATCAAGCTCAACAAGAATACAATTTGGTTTTTCTCCTACTATTTCAATCGTTTCATTGTATTCTTGATATCCTTCTTTCATTACACGCATCTCATATTGACCTGCTTGAAGTCCTATTTGAGCTTGACCTTCATCATCTGTCTTTTGAGTTGTATTTGTAACTGTAATATCTGCTTGAGGTACATAAATACTCCTTCTTCTATCGATAACAGCAAAATTAACTGTTAGAGATTCAAGAAACATTCTTTCAAAAATCTCTACTGGTTTATTTTCGATAGTCAAAACACTCTCAATTGTCTTGAATCCAGCTTTTGATACTGTGTAACTATATGTTCCAGGTTCTAAATCTACAGAAGCTATACCTGTATCATCAGTTTCAAGAGTATTGATTCCAATCTTAATTTCTGCACCTTCCATAGGGGCTTCACCTTCGTATATCGTGAAAGTTACTTTATAAGGAGTTGCTTCAAAATTGTTAATTGTTATAAAAATTGGACCATTTAACACTACAAATTCACCAGTCTGTTGAATCCAATTTGCTTTATTCAATGTATATGTATATTCACCATTTTCAAGTAATACATTAGCAGTACCAGATTCATCTGTTGTAATAACTTTGTTTCCAATAGTAATAAACGCACCAGGAACTGCAACATTCTTCAATGTAGTTACAGTAAATGAAACAAGATATTTCTGAGAAAGAATTGCAGATTGTGAACCTTTATAAATATCACTCTCTCCTGCTGGATAAAAAATATTAGAAAGACTACTACCAGAATCATACAAAATGTTTCCTTCCAAGTCTCGCATTCTGAATCCTTTGATACGAGGCAACATATTTAAAGGGACTTCTTCGTCAAAGTAAGGAAAGAAATATTCATCCGGCACATATTTCACGCCTTCTGCAGTTTTAACAACTTGAAGTAAATCATCCCATTGCACAACTTTTCCTGCTTCCCAAAAACGGAAATCAAGATACTTCGTCATAGCAATTTGAATATTCTTTCTTGCATCAGCAATATTTGTATTAGGGGATAATTCAACACGGAAATCAATACCTTGTTCTCCTCCAACATACATCCATTTTGCATTTTCAAGAACAATACCTACTGACTCACCTGATAAATTTAATTCAGTTAAACCAAAATAAGGAGTAGCTTTTTCAAGTAATTCTTCAAGCTCATCATCTGTAAAGAAAGAACCATTCTGAGTTACAAGATAAATATGAGTCTTTCCATCTTCACCTAATCCTACATTCATAACCTTCAGAATTCTATCATCAAGGTCTTGGAAAATCTGTGTCCAAGATTCCACTGTTTCTTCTGAAAGTCTATTGTTGTAATTTATAATTCTGTTTCTGAACGTCTCATCGTCTTCATAATCACGTCCACCAATAGCTGCATATTCGTTAGTACATTCTATATGAGTCAATGGTCTTGGAGAAACTTGCGTAATACTATTAGCTTCTACATTTGTGGCAGAACCAGTAATTACACTTCTTACACTTACGTATCCATAACCAGAATTATCAACTGTAAATGGTTTGTCCACAATAAATCTAATACCATTCTTAGAAATAAAAGTTGTACCTACTTCATATAATGTTCCAGGCTCAGCATATACTCTTATATAAGTAGATGAACCAAGAGCTTGTTTTCGAGGACTTACACCGAACAACGCGGCTGATTTATCCAAATATGTACCAGTTGCAGATGTAGGAAATATCTGTGCTTCTACAATAGCAATATCTTTAATTGCCTTTTGAGCAACTTTAGCAGTACCAAATGCAACTGCATTTAATACTGAACCGTCTGCTATGTTAGAAACTTTATCGGTTTTGTTCAAAAACATTTCAATCCACAAATTCTTCAGATTTGCGATTGTGTTACTTACTTTTGTTATCATAACATATTATATTGGAACATTAATTAAAAAATCTTCTTTTGTCACTGTAGTAGCTCTAACTTTCATGAAGATACTATCTTCAACTTTCTTCAAATCAATCAACTCAGCACTTGCCCAACGATTATCTCTTTGGAACATATTCATCAACGATTTAAATATAATCGGATATTGAATCGCATTTGTAGTCTGACCGATAAAGTCAGATGGAAGGCCGTAATCAGTAAATTCAGGAATACAACCTTTAACTGCTTCGAGAATAATTTGAAGAGCCTGTTCCATAGATTTCTGAAACTTGATAATCTTCAAATCTTCATTCTCAAACACAAATTCAGTAGACAAATCTTTACCAAGAATATTTTCATCGACTAATGTATCAACCACATTATCAACATAATTAATACCTACATTCTTTAAATTCACAGAAAAAGTATTACTACCTTGACCAGTAATATAATCTTCTTCAATTATATATTGAGGTACAACTATATCCACCCAATCATCTTCAGGATTTTCCAATTCAAGTTGTTCAGATACAGTTTCAAATGTCTCACCAGTTCTTAATTGCTTTTCTAATTGTAATGTATTCGTTCTTCCTACAGAAGCACTTCTCAACCATCTATCAGAATTCTTTATAGTTGTCAATTTTGTAACAATTTCAGAAAAACTTTCAAGAAGCTCCCACATAGAAATATCGTCCAACTTATTCTCATGCAATTGAAACAATGGTTCAATAATGTTAATTTGTGCAATTAATTTATCCAATTCATAAAAAGAATCTGCATTAATCTCCCCACCCTGATAATAATCCACAATATAAGGATAATATTCAGAGCAAAAATCAACATAGGATTGAAAGAAATCTTTTATGTTGTATCCTGTAACTGAAAGAAATTTTTCGTACATATCCATAGCTACAAAATATTAGCAATTGACGCAGCAAGGTCATTGACTCCTTTTTGGATTGCACCTGCTGCACAAATTTTCGTCAAAGCTGTTTTTGCTTTCTTAGCTCCTGCTACAGATTCTAAAGGGGCAATTGCAGTCATTGATAAATTATAATCCCATATCATATTCCTTTGAAGATTCTGAGAAAAAGATAATCCTGCTGGTGGCACTACAACTAAATAACTTTCACCTAAAGCCATGTTATAAAAATACAATCTCAATGGTAAACCTAATTGGTCTACTCCATTGCTTTTTGAAATTATAGCTTGCAATATCTTTATACATCCATATCCAGTTTTGATACCAGCATCAAAAGATGCAGATTTCAAACTGTTAGTACCTTTACCAGAAATATCTGTCAACGACCATTTACCTGCCGACATACTATAAGCTGCACCTGTCAGACTACTTGCAGCTCCTCCTAATGATAATAAGATTTTAAAAGTCCTACCGAAATCTCCTCTAATGTTTATTTGTTGAGGAGTAAAAGTCGGTGAACTCAATACGGTTATTCCACCTGCAGTATTCCTTATCGTTTCTCTCTTAGGTTCAGTTTTGGTTATACTGTTAGGATTAATAGGAAAAGTGAAAAAGTCAATTGTGTTATTCTGAGAATCGGCTAATTCAAGTGTACAGAGATATACCTCAAAATCATTTGGAAATTGAGATGCTAACACTGCTCGTCCTGCAGTTTCGATAATCCCTGATGCTTTTTGAATTGCTGATTGTGCTAAATTTGCCATACAATATTTTCTTTATCGCCTAAAGATACGAATTATTTCGTTAATCTGAAAAAGTCACTGTGCTTTTTATATTATCAAATTGCAATGGATTTACAGCCGCTACAGCACCAACACCTGCACCAAATCCGGCTTTACCGCCGTCCATCGCTGCCGAACTTGCAAGTGCTGTATTCCAAGCATTCTTTAATGTCATTATCTGGTTTTCTACATTATTCAACATTTGAATAAGTGTATTTGCTAAGGTCAACGGTTCTTTAGCTCCATTTATTTCTACTTTCTGTCCAGTAATGAGTTTGATTAGGTTTTTAGTTAATTGGATTTGTTCTTCATCATTATTGAAACCGATTATCAAATTATTATCATCTATGATTATATGCTCCTGTTTATCGTGTAGATTGATATCTATCTGATTATCATCTATCAATAGATGAGTCTCTTTTTGATTTGTCCTTCTATACAAATCAAATTTTTCCATATCAAAGACTATCTTTCTAACTTCTTCACCTGGACTTTCAACTTCTTTCTTGACATTGACTATTTCAGCTTCAATCGATTTATATCCTGTAACTTTAACTTTCTCAGATGCTTTAAGTTCGATTTCTCCTGAAGATTGTAATCGAATTTTATGTTCTACATTCCCACCCATAGTGATGTTCAAATTAATCGGCTTAGATTTACCAACTAAATTCAAATTCCACTCTCTATTAATTGGGTCCATACAAAACAACATATCTGTATCTTCAGATGTCTTTCTGAATCTTTGAATTTCTTCTGACCAAGCAAAAATTTCATCATTACCTTGTAGAGTTCCAATTATTATTGGTTGGTTTCTGAATGCACCTGATGCTATTACAACTTGAGTTCCTTTTTCACCTGGCTCTTCAGGAAATTGAATGTTTTGTATAGCTTCATTTGTAATATAAACATCAGTCTTAAAAAGACCTCCTTCTACAAGAACGCAAACTTTATTTGTTCTATAACAGGTTTCTATATAAGAGTCTCTATCTATTTGAGTGGGAATCATTATATAACCAGTTGTTACTGGTCCCAAATCGTTATATTGAAATTTAGGTTTATTTCCAGCCATTATTTTAATCCTCCATACATTTTTCTATTCAAAAAATATTCAAATTGAGATTTGTCTACAATCGGACTCGTTGCTGTCGTCAGGTTTCCTTGTTGAGCACTTTTTGCAGCTTGTCTAAGTTCTTTCAAATCCACAAGTTTAAAATACGACGGTTTAAAAGAACCTCCAGTAGGGGAAATTGCTTCATTGACAGATGCATTACTTGCTCCAACTTGAGAATTATCTTGTCTCTTACTCGTACCTAATGTCGAACTTCCTTTAAGAATTGGAACATACATTCCTCTTTCAACTTGAATCGTTGTTCTTCTATCTATTCCTCCTTCAGTAAACGACACTTCATTCGAAACACTCAATACATAGAAGAATTCATTCGTGCTTTCATTCAATATGAACGAACCAACTTTTATTCTTCTATCTCCATTTATCACAATTGTTCCAGTCCTTGTAAACGGAAGATAAGCATTACTTTCAACTATATAAATAAGGTCATTTAACAACGCTGCTTGCATCGTGACAAATTGTTCTGGTCCTTCATATCCATTTATCACACGCATCTGAGCATACATATCATTTATCTCTAATTTTCGATTACCCCATAATTCTGCATATTCATTTAAATAAACAATAGGAACAAAAGCAAGATTCACTTGTTGTTTATCTCCAAGAATATTATTATTTTGAACATGAATCTGAAACCATGAATATATTCTTGAATCATAGCTTAAATTATATGACAAAACATTATCTGGAGTTATCGTAATATAACTACCTTTCTCAAATGCATCCATTATAGCGTGTTCTGTAAATGGTGGTTGTCTAACAATTAAGTCAATTGTATTTATATACGTATCAAAAAAGAATTCTACAAATGGATATTGACAACATCTACTCATATAATCCATCAACGTTCCGTTAGGATTTCCAATGCTTGAATCAACAACAATTCTTTGTTGAACCTCAGGGCTCATATAAGTCTTAACAATTTGCCATATTCCATTCACTTTCGCAGTTTCAAGCCCCTCAACTTGATAACTTTGAATTCTCTTGTCTTTCCATGATTTGAACAATTCGTTCTTACAAACACCAATATTAGACATTATATTGATTACAAACCAGATTATCTCATTAATTCTCTTGTATTTATAACTCCATATATAATTATAGCTACCAGTAAGAACATTTCTCTTATACCAGGAATCTTGTGGACGACCCAAATAAACCCAATGTTGGTTTGTATTCTCAACATCTATTAATGGGATAAAGTAACTACCATCTTCTTCGAATAACTTAGAGATATCTCTACCACTCACAGTAGTCGTTTTTGCATTATCTTCTGACGAATATTGTGTACTTGATTCGTCAATAAATCCAATCATATCCCATACATTATACGAACCATCAGTCTCTGCGAGTTTATTAGGTGAAACAAAAATCGTGTTTGCATCTTCACTGTCACTTTCGCCTTCTAATTTTAATCTCTCGAATCTTATAAAAACAATATCATTCGCTTGCACAACTTTTTCAAGATAAGATTTAACATCGTTTCCTTCCTTTGTCACTACATTAAAAACATCTTGATAACTTGCCCCAAAAACATTTTCCTTCTTAGCATCTCTGAATGGGACTAATGTAAAGCTAAAATCACCTGTTTTAAACGATTTATTTATATTACAATTCATAATGAATTGACTTACATCAATTACTGAATCAATTGATTTACAATAAATCCAAACGCGTATATTTACAGGTTGAACTTTCGTATTTACATTAAATTCTTCATCGTAAGCAACAACATTATCAGGAACATAATCTTCATCAGCAAGTAACTTTGTCATATTGTCACTCCAATAAGAAGGAAAGTCTTCTTGTACAAGATATTGTTTATCTTGAAAAATTTGTTCCAATAATACATTAGTACCATCTGAAGGAAATGATAATGACCAACCTGGCTTTATATATGGAAGATTCTTACTCTCATATTCACTTTTATATGTTTCTTTTTCAAAATCATCATAACTGGACCAAATTATTTCAAGATTAGTCAATCCATTCACTTCATTAGCAATATCCATGAATTCCTCTATCGTTATCTTCTTCTTGTCACTCTCATTCAATTTCGGTTGCCAGAAATCAATGAATGATTGAGGAGAAATTTTTTCTTTAGAATAGACTATATAATTTAACTGTTTCTTTGCCATAATTAATCTCTTTCTTTAGGTAAAGTTTTCTTTCCTGCTGTAATAACATTAAGAAAACCTTTAGTAATAGCAAGTTGAAGACTTTTCATAAATGCATCCCAATCAGATTCTCCAGCTTGTTTAAACGCTTCATTTAAAGTCTTAGTATCTTGAATCACTTGTCCAGGTGTTGTTAAATAAGTAGTTGCTTTATTGATTAAAGCATTATTTATAGAATTAGTATCTTGTTTTATTGAGTCTAAAATTTCACATACATCTCCCAAAGATTTTTCACCTTGAGTAATCTGTTTATTAGCATCTGTAGCAGTGATTCTCTCTGCACGTCCTACTGTCTGACGAGCTTCTGTAGGTTCATATGCACCTCTTGGAGTTTCTTTTAATGCACCAAAAGATTTTTGAATCTCATTATATATTCTATCAATTACTTCAGTCGGTTCTCCAGTAGCAAATTGTTTTCTGATATCTTGCCAACTTAAATTAGGAAATACACCTTTCAGTAAATTAATAAATTGCTCATTATTCTGTGACAATCCTTGCAACTCACTTAAGAAACTTCTCATAAATTCAGGGTCTGCATTTCCACTCTGAACTTTTTCAAGTTGCTCCATTGCTTCAGAGTACGTCCTTATATTAGGATTTGTCCTCGTCAATGTTCTTAATAAAAGAGCTTGAGTCGTCTCATCTTGAGAAATACCACTTCCTGAAAATGCAGATTGATATCTTTCAAGTTGTCTTCCTTGTGCACCAGTTGCAGTCCTTATACCTGACATTACAGCAGCAACTTTACCTGCATCAAATTCGCCAGCTTTAGAAAGAATTTCATCAGACCTCTTTGAGAATGTCTCAAGTGATTCTTCCATAGTAGACGCTATTTCACTGAAAGGTAATTTCAACTCTCGCATTGACCTTTCAAATGCTCTAATTATAGCAGAACCACCGTAACTTGTATTTTCATCACCGAATCTTAATGCTCCCTGCAAACGATTGACTGCACCTGGTGCAATTCCATACAATCTTTCTGCAGCCATTAGAGATTGAGATTCTCTTTCTGCAGTTACATCAAACTCAGTACCACCAGGAGCACGACCACCTGCAGCTCTTGTCAATTCAGTCCTTCTCTGAAGATAAGAACCAATATCCATACCAAGAGCATCTGCAGCATATCTTCCTTCTCTTCTTGCAGTACTGAACGCATCTTTCGCTGATGTACCAAATGTCTGAGCATAAGAAATTGTCTTACTTTCAGCTTCTGCAAATTTAGAAAATGTTTGCAATATTCTATCTGCAGCAATATTAGCAGGCATCTCAATACTTCGGGCTATAATATTACCGAAAATAGGTATCCAACGATACATATCAGCTTCATTAGCTGCTTGAACTCTTTTATAATTAGCCGCAGTTTCTACAGTACCCTGATATTCAGACCTTAAACCAAATTCTTCATTTCTGAAGTATCTTTCTGTAGCAATATTCTTTATCTGATTAAGAAAAGCAATAGTTCCAATACCACCAAGAATACCAGATAATCCTTTACCTAATCCACCGATAATATTCAATCCACCTGCACCACCTTCTGATGACGAAGGTAATATAGGAGGAATATTTGTACCAGAACCACCTCCACTTGTATTATCAATATTTTGATTGTTACGATTAACAACAGATTCTCTTAATTCATCTACATTATCTTCAATTCGAGACAATGAAGCTGTTAATGCTTCAAGATAACGATTTGTTCCAGAATTATCTTTCTTCTCTTTATTATCACCTTTTATAAGATTTCTAATAGCATCACCTAATTCTCTCGAAGTTTGATAAATAACACCAGAAACACCATCTATAGCTTTAATAATATTTTCATCGTCAAAATTGAATTGTTGTTGACCTTCGATAATTCTCGTTTCTCTTCGTTCAACAACTTCATCATCTCTTTCTCTTAATCGAGGACTTTCTGTAGGAGGTATCTGATATTCAGATTTTGTTTCTACTGGGTCTTTTTCTCTTAATACTGAAGTATTCTCTTGAATAGTTTCTGTATTACGTTCAATGTTTTTGACGTTTTCTGTTACATTTTCACTATTATTTTCAGTTCTTCGAGAATTATCAACATTTGTGACAGAATTATCAATATTCTCAACATGACGATTTATCTCAGTTAAAATCTCTTTCTGAGTTTCTTTGACTGTTTCTGTAGGTTTCCTTTCAATAGGGAGTTCTCGTGTTGGTTGTCTTAAATTCCAAGAAACGGAACCAGTTTCTTCATCTATAACTGGTTCCACGTCTTCTTGATATTCAACCTTCCTTTTCGGACGTCTTTTTTTTGGTTTTTCTGAAGGTTTAGTTATTTCTTCATCATCAGGTTGAATTTCTGTTTCTTTATTTACTTCCCATGTAATAGAATTCGCATTCTCATCATAAACTGGTTTTAACTCTCTTTGAGTTTGTTGTTGTGGAAGTGGAGTTGAAATAGGCTGTTGCACTTCAGGAGCTTGCATTGAAGCAGATTGTCTTCTCAAATCAATAAGAAGTTTCTCCAACTGATTCCTATCTTCCATTAGAGATAATTGTTCACGAAGTTGCTGCAGATGTTTCTCAGTATTCTGAGAATTCGTCGAAGCAGCTTGGTCAATTTCACGATATAATGAAACTGCCTCTTCTCTCAATTGTCTTAATGGAGTAACATCAGCGGTCACTCGTATTCTTTTATCTTCAGCCATATTATTCTTTATCTTCCATTTCTGCCATTAGAGCAGCTTCTCTACGAAATGCTTTAATATCATATTCTTCAATCATTCCAGAATCTTCTCTCTTCAACCATTCTCCTATATTAGGAGTATAAACGTCGTCGTTTTTATCCAATTCTTTCTTACGTATTTCTGAATATATCGAATCTTCTTCGAATTCCATCCTTTGAGCTACAAAGGAACATTTTCTATGTTCTTCAGACATAAAAGCTATTCCATGTTTCTTTCTCCACCATCTATCATAAGGAAATCGATTGTTCCATTGAATCATGAATGTTTTAAGCTCATCAATGGTCATATCATTCAACTTTTACTGATTCAAAATCTGATGAACTTCCTTCAAGAAAGGATAAACTTCAATATCGTAAAACTTACGAATTTCAGCAAAATCTTTCAAACCCAATTGATTAAAAGAATCAACTTTCAAATCTTTAACAAGCTCAGGCATCAATACTGTCAACGTTGCTTCAATATCGATAATATCTAAAGCATTCTGAGCCGCTTTGGTAGAGTTACCAAGCAGTGTGTTGTAAAATCCTCTACCAAGACTTTGCTTCATAGTTTCAATACGATAATATTCACCTACATTAGGAAATTTGATTGTATACTCTTTCCCTCTCAAATTAACTGTTTTATCTTCCATAATCAATTGTTTTAATTCGTTATAAAGTTCTGACTTTCTTTTAAAGAATCAATCGAATCATTGCTCAAAATACCTATCAATAAAAAGAAGAGAGAATAGTTTTTAATTATCCTCTCTTCAATGTAAAAATTTATGTCAATTCAAATCGTTATAACTAACTGATTATCAGATTATAATTCAAGAGTACTTATCGGATTAATGTACGAACCTGAAATATTATATCCGGACACGCCTCCTTCAGCCAGACTAAACGCCTGGTTATTGACAAAACAAGGATTCAGCAAACAAATCGTCTGACCAGTAGGGTCAACTTGCGTTACCATTTTCGTATTAGAATCCTGAGTTTGAATTGTCTTGCTATAAATAGCAATAGCAAATCCAAGTTCACCTAATACCAATGTATCTACAATAGCCTTCACTGAACCAAGACGGTGCATCATACCTTCCATTACCGGTTGCTTGAAATCGATAAAGAACTGGTCTACTGTCCATGTACAATCATAACCTACTGCAGGTATTTCTTGTTTCAAAAGATTACCGAGACCTTGAACATTCGCACGGCTGATATTCTCAGCGAATTGCAGGTTTCTTACAAAACCTGCAACCTTATTATCTATCTTTATATACGCTTTTGGCGCTGTAAAAACTGCCATATTCTTTCGTTTTTAATTATCCACGAATTAAATATCCAGTAAAGAACAACTTCGTAATTTCATTATTTACAACAATCTTGTAAGTAGTGAAATAAGCATCATCTTTACGAGTTGTCACAACATCCTGGAATGACAATAACAAATTATCTTGTTCACTTGTAGCTGTTCTTGATTGTAAATATGCTACTGTCCAATCCTTAACAGCACCTGCTGATAAAGTATTAGCGTTCACACCATTTTCTTGTCCCAGCAAGTCCAATGTTGCATTTACAATCAACTCTTTATTAATCTGTGCTACAACACGCATGAATTGAATAGAGTAAGATTGACCTTTTGCATTGAACAGATTGGCGTTATCTTGCAATGTATTTACACCCTGCAAAATATTGAACTTTCCAGTATAGTCGTTCAATACAACACAAAGAATACCATACTTCAAAGCTTTCTTCTTTTCAGTTTCAGTCAATATATGTTTTACTCTATCAACACCAATTGTCTTGAATGTAGGAGGTACATAAGGCGGTTTTCCACTTACACGTCCCACTACTGCACAAGTCATATAAATAGCCGGCCACCAACGAATCTTTTGTGCATCAAATGCAGATACCATACCTACACCGCCATGTACCAATTGAATGTAACAACTATCGAATGCTTGAGCCAATGCAATTTCTTGTGCAAAATTAGCTGAATCATCGTAGCCTGCTACATATAAGAAGTGTTGGAATTTAGCATCTTGCGTCATATGAGTGATATATGCTTTTGTAGTTGCTGAATTTGCATTCGCTCCTACTTGGTCAAGAATCACTGCACTATAATCCAAACCTACAATCTGGTCAAGAACAGCATTTAAATCGTTCATATCAAACGATTCAGTACCACCAGTAGCAAGAATATAAGGTTTACCGTTCAATGCAGTAGTAATATCATTCTGCTCAATCTTACCAGTACCTTCAACCTGAGAAGTGGAATCAAGAACAAATACCAAACCAAAATTAGAATCATTATTGGCCCAATCAATCAATTCTTGAATGTTATCAATTTCAGGAGATTCGAGTACTAATTCAGGGTCACAATTTTCTTGCGTAATGTCACCATAAGGCAAACCATCTGTATAAGTACCAGTATAAGTACCTCTCCAGAATTGCAGAATCCATTTAGTAGAATCTTCACGTCCTGCGATAAAACTCAGACCGTAACCTTTTGTCAGAAGAGTATCGTTCAGAAGAGTACCGTTCGCAACTAATCCTTCATCCAAAGTCTTAACTGCGAACGTACCTCCTGCTGCTGTTGCAAATGTAATTTTTGCACCTGTAGTTGTTGCTGCACGAACAAATTCAAGTTCAGAAATACCTACTGCGTCAGGATTCGAAGAATCTGGTGCGAATAACGCTTCTGCAGCTCTCCACCACATTCCTCCTTTCATAAATCCACGAAAATCTGAAAGATTGTCAAATGTATAAATAGCATTCTGACCTTGTGTGTTTTCACCATTAATACCAGCACCACCACCAAATCCAGCAGAATATGTACCAGTATCAATAACAAGAACCTTACCGTAATCTAAATTACGAGCAGGTCCAGTTTCTCCACTTATAATGGTGCTGTAAACACCAGGAAGAGAGATTTGACGATTATTGAAATAGACAGTTGTCATAATTTATTAATTTCATTAATTTTACGAATTAATATATGATTTAATTCCTTCGATTCTTTCTAAATAATTCTCAGGAATTGAACATTTCTTCTTCCATCTATTCTCATCTTTCCAAAGAGGCTGTAAATTCAAATAATGGAAACATATTCTCATATCTCCATTAGTTTTCTTAAAATAGGAAACTGGAATTATATGGTCAATATCCCATTCATTTCTGTTTTCCCATGACATACCTTCTTTGAATTGAGATTCGATATGTTTCTTAAAATCTTCCCAAGAGCAACCAAGAATTTCTTCTGACTTTAATCCATTTTTATCGAAACATCTACCTAATCGAGCTCTAAAGCGTTGCGACATAGCAAAGAATGGGTCTGTTTGTCTCTTTGTTTTAATCCATTCACTTTGTTTACCATTCTCTTTACGTTTCTGATTACTCTTTCTTAAAGCTTCTTTTCCTTTTTCTGAAGCAAAATAATCTTTCATATATTGTTTTGCTTCTTCGGAATTTCTACGAATCTTATTCTTTTCTTTTACTTCAGGTCGTTGATTATATAAACGTATAAATGCTTTTTGATTCTCTTTTGCTTGTTGAGAAGCCATTCTCCAATTCCATATTTCAGATTTACATTTTTTGCAATAACAGCTATATCCATCTTTCTGTTGTTTATCTTTATGAAATTCAGAAAGATTCAATTCTCTATTGCATCTACAGCAAATCTTTGTTCCTTTTTCGAAGTTAGCTCTCATAATTCTTTGTTACTTTTCAACACCTAAATATAGATATTCTTTTTCTTTCTACAAACCAAATATTAAATTATCTCTGATTCTACACCAGGCAGTCCATGATTTTGATAATTATCTCCATCAATCGCTGCTATTCCTGCATCTTCAAATAACAATTTATTTAAAAATTCAGTATTAACCAAAGATGAAATGATTTGTTCAACAGAAACTTCCAATCTTACAGACCTTACGAATATAGGTAGAGGAATCAAGTTTGTATCTGCCATAAGCTCTGTCATTGTTATATCGATAGTCGAATAATTAGCAGCTAACCAGTTATACGCTCCAGTCATTAATGCATAAAGTACTTCTGATAACAGAATGCTTTCTAACATATTATCTGACAGACACATAATTTCAAAACCACATTCTCTACTATCTCGAACTTGCCATGCTCCATCAGGAGTATAAATTTCACCATTCAATTTACCTATTGAATTAGCAGGTCCTTTTGTCTTACCTGGTTCTCTTATGACGTAACAAGGTAATCCCGTCTTATCTTTAGGAAATTCAAGTCTTACTTCTATTTTCCTCGGATTAGCAGATGAACGAGTGAATAACGATTTTGCTTGTTGATAGAAATCAAAATTTCCATCCTTCATTCCATATAACAATCTATATAGGAAAGTATTTTCTTCGTCATTTTTATGATTTTCTAAATCTTTGGGTATATATTCCAATAAGTTTAGAATAAGCTGTTTTACACGGATTATTTCTATCATATCATTTGTTATTTAATATCCTTTCTAATGTTTCGTCAATAGCCATATCAGCAACTCTATCTATCTGAGCAATTTCAAGTGCCCTATCCATCAATCTCTTAGCAATGATACCACCATTGAACCAGCTATTAGGGTCAGAATTATCACTGACTCTTCTGAATGTCATATATTGACCTCTATTCTCATTTTCTGAGCTTGAAGCTTCAACTCGTACAAGCCCTTCGTATTTAGCTGCTTTATGAATATATTCTGGAACTTTTAATCCAGGAACATTAATTTCTTTTCTTACACCAGGTATTTGTTGACTTTCAGGTAACTGAGACCTTTTTAATGGCATTGGTGAATTTTTAGCAAGTTGATATACATCCTGAGGCATAATTGAACTGAATATTCCTGCTTCAGCAATCGCTTGCGGTGTCGCATGGCGGAACGGTACGGTCAAAAACCAACCAAGTCCATTCTTCTTTTGTTTCGCTTTAGATGATTTTTGAAATCCTGGTTTCTCGTCAAATGGACCTGTACCTTCTTCTATCATTAAAGCAAGTTTACTTTCTCTTGCAGATAATCCAAAGACAGCTTCTGTTGCAGAAGGTCTTTCAATGTACATCGCTTTAAGATATTCAGGTCTTGAACTTTTCAGTTCTTTATTGACTAAATCTTGCCACTTCATAGAATATTCTTGAACTACACTATCAATAATAGCTGTAGCCAGTAAGTTTGATTCATCCTGATTTAGGGTAAATTCTTGAACTACATCACTTAAGTCTATTCTAATCGGTAACGCTGCCATTATATATTGTCGTTAATTATTACGCCTGAACCATCGAAATTCGGTTTTTCTATTGCTATTAAATGACTTCTTCTTACTATTGCTTGAACTGGAAGTTGTATCTTTTGTAGAGAGCCTTTTATTTTACTTGTTTCCCAAGATGCTCTCACTTCATGTGGTAAGTCGAGTACGTGTCCCTCGATTTTATGCTTATAATAAACACTTACCACTCCATTCATAGGAGGTTCAAAATCCAATATCAGACAATAAGGATTTTCAGGATTTACATGAGCTTGATTCGTTTTACTTAATTTTTCAGTAGATGAAATAAAAGTATGAAGAGATATCAAGTCAATCACTCGATATGTCGTAAAAACGAAAAACTCCCCGTTCATTTCTCTTATTTCCAAATTCTCACTGAAGTAAGAATATTCTGTCTCGAAAGTTATACGATTGAAATAACCTAAATTAGGTTTGTCTTTATCGATTACTGTCACTGCAAATGTTCCTAATAAAGCTTCAGTCCAATTCTTATATTGGTTATTCTGATTAATCCCAGTTATAAGAGCTTTTGTTTTTGTAGGATTAACATAGAAGTAACCAGTACCAAAACAATTCTGACAATCAGGTAAAGCTGCATCTCTTCCATGACAAGGACATCTCAATGCTGTTTCAAGTGTTACATCGTAACCTTTGGCAAAGATAGCTTTCTCAAACTCATCCTTATAAAATTCTGGTCTAAAATTACTTAAACCTGGATTAGGTGTCTGTAAGATATTCTTCTGTTCCATAGTTAAAATACTCTGAATTTAACTTCATCGTAAACAAGTTTCAATCTGCCTACTGCACTATCAATATCCTTTTTGTATTGAATAAGTCTTGCTGAATATGCTGCTGATGTTGCACTTGCTGTTGTACCTATACTTTGACTTAAACCATCTATACTTAACGATTGACTTGATACACCAGCAACACCAAGGACCAAATCTCCTGCGATGTTTAACGGGCCGAAAGTAGCCAACATCCCGACTATATTCAACAAATCCATCGGCATATCATCTATATCCCATCCTGTGATGTACTGGATTCTCCAATAATCAGGAATATTCTCATATCTTTGAGTTCCAATCTGAGATGTGATTCCAGTCAAAATAATTTCGGCATTTCCTTGAGTTGTTGATGAACCAGTAGGTACTACACTAATTCTCCTTTTCCCTTGATTCATTGCTGTATCGTATTCACAGAACAACCATCCTTGTGGATATATAATTTGTTCCATTTTATTCAGCATACCAATCATAGATAAAGGAACTCGTACAGGATAATTTGTCTGAAGTATAGGGAATTGTTGCCAATAATCTGAACGATAATATGAAAGAGTTTGGTCAACTAACTGTTTCATAAAACGCAGATTAAACCAATTTTCTACATCTCTCTGTGCAGATTCTATGTAGAATCTCATGTTTTCATCTGAAAAAGACGTCCCTTCTCCTCCTTCGATTTTTATACCGAAAAGATATAAAGACCAAATTTCAGCAACAGAAAAAGCTAAACCAGTATTCTTTCTGTATTTTATTTTCAAAGTTAGTTGACCCATTGTAATACGTTATTATGCTTTACTCAAAATCATTTCAATAATTTCATCTTTTCTTTTGCCTTTCAAGTCGTCTTCAGAATAATTACCACCTTCTTCTGACATTGCAAGAGTTTTCAAGTCGTCGACTTTTGTTGCTTTCAAATCTGCTAACAAATTATCGTCTTCAATTTCTTCTTTGATTGTTTCTTGAATTTCAGTCTTTACTGATTCAGTTTTTCCAGCTTTCAACTCTTCAACCAATTTCTTCCAAGATTCAATTTCACCATCTTTTTTAGAGAGTTCAATTTCCTGAGATTCAATAACATTTTTCAATCTACGAATCTCATTTTCGTACTCTTCATTATCTTTCTTGATTTCTGTGCGCAATTGCTCTTCCATTTTCGTCTTATATTCCGGTTCTTCACCTTCTTTATAAATGTTAGGAAACTGACCATCGACAATTTCTTGATACAATTCGTCAGATACAGTTGCTACACCATTACAAAATTTTACTGTCCCATTCTTGAACTTCAGAGTGTGTTGGGAATAAACTCTACTTTTAATTGTTACCATAATTCACTAATTTAAAAATAAAAAGGAGAAGGAGTTCTTTTAATCTCCCTCCCCTTTTGAAACAATTTATTACAATTAGATTACAAACCTTCGTCACCAATGTTAACGATACGCACAATCTTAGCAGGCTGATACAATACCGGAGTACCGTAATTCAAGATACAGAATCGACGACTCGGAGCAGTAACTGCAAAGTCCATCTTAACAGTATCAGAGAACTGCAAATATTCGTTAATCTGACTATCATTGTAATATACCAAGGCAGACTTGGTACCTGCAATGATACGGTTGCGGTCACGTACGCAATTTGCAGCAGCACCATCATAACCAGTTGCCATCTGAGAAACAGGTACTTCAAAAATCGGGAAGTATTCTGTCGTATCATTCAAAACGGCATCTTTCTTTGTACGATAAATAACAAATGAAGAAGCTGCATAAGCACCACCTACACCAGCAGTAACACCGAACTCAACTGACTGAGTTGCAGTAACAGCTTGAGCACCAGCAGATGTAATATTCAAAGGTGCAGATTCACCATAACGATTCTTAGCAGTTACCAAGTAACCATAAGCACCTGCATGACGACCAAAGTTAGTCTTAGTATCAGCATTATTAACCTTAATTGCTGTTCCAACAGTCGGAGCAACCGGAGCTTTCGGACTTGTAGCACCCTTACCTACTCTAATAGGTTTGCGAACATCAAAGTAACGGTCGTTCTTAATATTAATCTTACCGAACTGGGTTGTAACATCGTTTACAGACTGACCCATAGTAGCACCAGTTACAGAAGCTGCAAGACCTACAATAACTCGCTTGCTTTCATGGAACTGTTGTACGTAATTGTTAAATACAATCGGGTTAGAAATGATACGGTCGATATAACCGTTATAAACGTTTACTACAACATTAGATGCATCTTGAATCATCTTATCATTCAGAACCTGATTCTGAGCATCGATAACAGCCGGACTATTGAAGTAACCATCGAGCAATTGTTCAGAAGTCTTGCCTTCAGCAGTACCACCGTCCATCTCGTTGACACCCAACATGTGCTGACGGAATACACCATCAAACTCGATATCAACACAAGAAGAGTCTGCACTTGTCAATGCTGTATCAATCAATGTCTGCAGCAAGATAGTTTTATTCTCAACTTCCTGAGTATACATATTGTTAATACTGTTGTATTCAGCAATCATTGCAGGATGAGTCACTTGACCAGTAACACCCATGTACTTAGTCAAGATTGACTTACGTCTGTATTGAGAATCGGTTTCTTCCGGAGTCTCACCTTCAGTATTGAAGATACTTACATCTTCACCGTACTTATACAACTGGTTGTACTGATGAACATTCTGTTTAATCTTCTGTTTCGGCATTTCCATGTAATACACCAACTGATTCAATCTATTGGTCAAAATCTTTAAGACTGAATCCAGAGATTCAACTTTCAGACCTCCACCATTATTAATCATATTGTTGTATTGCATACCGGTCATAGAACCGGCTTCCATAGCTTTCAAGATATCGTTTGATGACAGTCCATCGAACAAATCGATATCTGTTCCGTTATTAGTGTATTGATACAAATCCATAACTTATTTTTATTTATAATTTAAATCCGAATTTACTTTACAAATTTAATACCATTCTTAGTGTACATGTAACGAGCCAACTCTTCACCTATTGTTTCAGCATAAGGGTTAGTCATATAATTCAATGCATCGGCTTCCAAAGATTTTCTGATTGAATCATCACTTTCGTTAGTGAGAGCTTTTTCAATCATCTTAGCTACCATCGGACGTTGATTAATGATATTAAGTTCAATCTTTCCGTTATTATCTTTTTCAAAAGTCATAGACTTCTGAATAGCTGACATGTTGTCCAAACCTTCTGAACGGAACTTCGGTGCTTCTTGGCCAAACTTATCCATCTTAGCACTCAAATTATCCAGACTTTCAGCCATACGTTCAATAATAGGAGTAAAGATTGAACCTACAGACTTCATAATCATTGATTCCATAGATTTCATCATTTCGCCTTCTGCATTCTTATCTTCGGCAGTATTCTTTTCATCCTCTTTCACCTTCTCTTCTTTCTTGACAGCCTCTTTTTCAAGTTTGTCAATATCTTTCTCTTCTTTTGTTTCAGACTCATGGTCACCACGAGCTGCTTTATCTTCAGATTTTTCAATCTTAATATCGCCATTAGCTATTGCTTTTTCGATATATTCCTCGCTAAAGTTTGCATCCAACAGTGACTTTACGATTTTGTTGTCTAAATATTCCTTTTTCATTTTAATTAAAATTTATGTTTACGTAAAAATAGAACCAAATTTTTATTTTACAAATTAAATTCGCTGACTTTTTAAGAAATCTTGAAGAACATTTATAGAAATATGACCCTCTTCATAACTTTTGAATAGATTTTTAAGAATCTCATCATTCTTCGCTTTAAGAGGTTCAATTCTAATTCGGAAATCTTTATCAATGGAAAGAATATGTCCATCCTTTTCCATTTCAAGTAAAATGTTAGTTGTTCGAAAATCTTTATCAGATTCAAATTCGTAATCTACATAATCCTTAGTTTGAACTCCCTTTACAATATCCGCAAAAGTATTTGCATTCACTGGAGTCATAGTCATCGCAAGATTCGTAATAAGAGCTTTTTTGATTTTCTTAGGATTTGACTTATCTCTTTCAAGAGCTTTACCTTCTATACTAAAACCAGGTTTACGATTGGTACCTGATTCTTTCATCTCAAGTGCTTTATCATAAAATGCTCTTGCTTCAGGAGATTTTTTCCAAAGTTGACATTTTACATAAAACTTATTATTTTCGACTTTTGCACTAATAGGTGCTCCAATCCAAAAACGAGATTTATTAATAGGTGAGCGAGAAGTTAAATGGTCTAAATTTATTAAACCATGTTTCAAAAATCGGTCAATTATAAAACCATTAGGTTCCATAGATTCACCTTCTGCATCTTCAGATGCATCGGAAGCCAACCCCTCGAATATCATTCTTTCGTATCTCCTATCATCACCAATTGGATAATCGAGAGGATTAAAAGAAGATTTCTCAAAGTCAGCTTCTGTAAAAAAGTTAAATCTTGAACCTATTTCAAACATTTTCGTTTCTGTTCCATAATCACCGAATTTAGAAATTTATCAATCAAATTGTCGATTTCTTTATATCTTCTCACTCTTTTCCAATCATTTTCAGAAACTTTCTTCTTCGTTCCCATAATTGCACCGAAAATCGCTGCATTTGTATCAGTATCTTCGCCATAATTAATAACTGAACAAAGGTCTTCAAAAAGTGTAGAATTCTTATTTTCTTGCGCTAAATAATTATCAATCACGAGATTATATGTATTTATCACATCACCTCTATTATCATAATCATTCACCTCAAGATTTTCCACTGGCAAATCTCCTAACAAATTTTTGAGTATGCAACAAAATTTACTACCGAATTCAAAACAATTCTTATTATTATGTGTATAGCAACAAAACGCTTCAAATAGATTTTTCGTATATTCATCAGATTCATTCAAACAAGCTATTGCAATAGGAAGTGAATAAAACAATGCACCGTTGCCCATTCTATCTATTCTTGAACATCCCTTTCGTTGTATTGATTCTGCTGTTTGATTTCCAATATCAAACAATCTACTTCCTGCATTGAATTTCTTGTTTTTATACCATAAATCTAAGTTCTTTTCGAATTTATCAATCTTCTTGATGTTTTCTCCAGGCGTACAAAAAGCATCTAATAAACACAATAAAACAGATGTATCGTCAGACCATGTTCCCTCTATCTGTCCATGAATTCCTCCTGAAGCGAATCCACAACAGAGAAATGTTCCTTCACTTCTAAATTCAAAAGGAACACCAAGTACATCTCCAAGGATATAGGCTCTAATACTATTTCTTATCTTCTCTTTCATTGTTCTCGAATTTCTTTGCATTCTTAATTGCATTGTCAACCATTTCATCAGTTGCTTTTTTCCTCTCTTCTTCAGTAGGAGTATGAATAATACTCATTGTACTGCAATCATTCCATCTTGATACTTTCTTTGTTTCCATTAGCTTTTTCTTTTTAGTATCTAAAGATACACCTTTTATTAATGTGGTCCAACAATTCTAATAAAAAGTTACACCATTTCGACAACAATTGAATTAAGTCCTTTAGCAAGAACTTTGAATTTACTGAATCTCTGTGTCAAGTATTCATATTCAGCAACTGTATTATTGATATTCGCAACTTTATCTCCTTTCTTAGCCAATAGTGTTATTTGGAAGTCACTTCCAAACGAAGATAGTTGTTTTAATGAAAACGAACTAAAACTCTTATCTTCTATAACAGAACCAACTTCAGCGTTCAATAATTCATTTAGGCTATTCATATCTCTTGCTTCTAATCTTCTATACAAAACTAAATTTTCTTTGCAAGGATTTTTATCTATTGCTTCAGCAATTGATTGAGCCATTAAAGCAACTCCTGCTCCACCACCTTTACCGTAATTATAATCTCGAATAGCTTCATAATCAATATTCATATATCTTTTTAGAGCTTTAGATTGAGTCTTAGTAACTTTTAACTTTTTACCTTGTTTTTCATAATAATCTATCATTTCACCTTCATCTTCGAAAGTATGACCTGTAAAATGTTTATACTTCACACCATTCCATTCTGAATATAAAACACCATTAGCTACTGGAAGATAACCTGAATCAATAAGTACTTTGTTTACTTCAGCTCTTTGTGTTGATTCTAAATAAGGATATTTACTAAGGATTTCTTCAAAATCTTCATCTTCAATATAATTTTTAAACCTTTTCTCAATATTTTCATCGATAGTAACTGAATCAAGTACTTTCCCAAATCTTTCTTTTTGTTCTTTATCTAAAGTATCGTTTTGAGAATTCCTTTTCTTCAAGAATTCTTTGAATTCTTTCTCAGCTTCAAACTTCACATCGTTCTTTTCTTCTTTAGTATCTAATTTTTTCATATTATCTTTCAAAACAAAAGCACCTTGATGTTTCGGCCAAGACATAGATTTATTATTACTCAAATCTTCTAATACATATTCTCCCTCATCTTCGTCTCGAGAAAATCTATAATCTACACCATTTTCAGTAAATTCGACAGCCTTACCTTCATCTAACTGCTGTAGAATCTTGCCATACATTATTATACCAGCTTGTGACTTTATAGAATCCATTTTGACTACTGGTTTATCAATTTTATCTTTCTTCTCTTCAACTTTTGTTGATTCTATTTTCTTAGATTCTGCTGTAGGTTCTGGTTTAGATTCTTCTTTTTTAAGAGTCTTTTCAAATTCCTCCTTCACCCGTTTCTTGAATTCATTGAGAGGTTCGTTTGGTTTGGATTCCATATAGAAAGAACCTTTCTTAGCTTTATATTTATCTTCTCCCTTCATATTGAGAACAATCGTCTGACCATTAACCTTAACGTAGGTTTGAGTGATTTTCTTGAAACCATTCATTTCATTAAGTTTCTTATCGATACTATCAGAAATATCTTGTTTCAATTTATCCAACTTAGAATCAAGTGTCTTTTCGTCTATAGGTTTAGTTTCTTTCACCTCTTTATTCTTAGCTATCTTTTCTTTGATTTTATCAATCACAGACAAATCTAAATCAAGTTCACCTTTTTCTTGAGCATCGAGAATACGTTGAAGAGCTGATGTAATACCAAGTTCATCTGTAGATTTATCATTTGATACTTTACCTTTACGATTCTCAATTTCCTTTTGAGCTGCCTGCTTGACTTCAAGAGAAGCATCTTTATCATTAATTGCAGCTTGCAACTGTTCATCACTTGCTTTAGATGCGTGTTGAGAGTAATCAACTTTTGCAGTTTTAGCTTCAGGTTGTTCTTCTTTTTTTGAAGATTTTCCTTTTCCTTTAGGTCTCCAACCATTAGCAGTTTTCACATATACCTTACTTCCCCACGTCTTTTCTGTACCAATAGGGGATGATTTCTTAGCTTTCTCTATAATTTCGCCCATAAATTGTTGCTCAATATTTAGATTTGTTGTATCTTTAGGAACTAAAAGAGAGCTTTCAGAGCTAAAAACAGTTAATGACTGACCCTTGTCTGTTTCAGAATTACCAGGAAGTGTGTAATCGAAGCTCTTTTTTAATTTATCTTTTATAGCCTTACTATTATCATAAGATGTTAATATCCAATATTTATTTTTAATATCATCATTTTCATCATAAACAATCTCTTTATTTAAAATAGCTATATAACCATCTTTTTCTAACAACAATCTTCCTTTCTTTGTTTTACTTAATACACCATTCTTCAATATATCAGAAATTTTTTCAGCCATATCATCTTGAGAAAGAAAATCGTTTTGCTCTTCAATATGTCTCTTTACAATATGTTTTAAACCTTTATTATCATTTCCATAAACTATATCGATTTTACCTATATCTTTTCTTTCCCAAGCACCTTTTACTTGTCCATTTCTTTCTTTCAAAAGAAAATCAATAGCTTCTTTAGGTTTACCTGCATATTTAAAATAATTCCGACCAAAATAATCGTCATTTTTCAATGCTTTCACTTTTCTTTGTCCTTCTGCAAGAACCCATCCTTTAGGAGTTTTGACATACTTCTTACCATCACTCCATACTCTTATTTCACCTACAGAAGCTCTCTGAGCTTTCGTTATTTCATTAAAAGAATTTATATCAATCATATCTAATTCTATAGGCAATAGAGGGACTTTTTAATTTCCCTCCATTGTTAAAACGAATTCTTAATGTAACTGCAAACGATATTTCGTCTGTTTGAGTGTTGCCATAAAATCTTCAACCCAAGACTTTTCACCTGCATAATTTTGCTTGTCTTCGAGTTTAGAATAGAATTCTTTTGTCCTATCAATAATCAGATTGATAAGTCCTATCGGGTCATCGACTTCAATTTCTTCACCACTAATCTCACCTTCTTTGAATCGTCCGAATTCTGACTGGCCTGCTTCCATTATCTTATCTTCATAATCTGAAAGCTCCTCTATCAAATCATCGAGATATTGATGTTTAGCGTTATCTTCTTCACTCCAATGGATATTCTTTGACCTCGTTTTCACACCTTCAATAAAATTAGCAAAATCAGCAAACACTTTATACATCTCATCTTTTGCTTTTAGAATCTCAGAACCATCATCTAAAGAAATATTACTATTCATCTCTTTACGAATGTCATCTATACCCCAAGATTTCTCTATTTCTTCATCAGAAACAAGAATCTTGTTTATATCGAGTTTTCCTTTGTTTTTCATCTCATTCAATAGAGATTTAAACATATCAGCTTGGTCAAGGTCATTGAAGTCAATCAACATTCTAAAACCTGTCGGTTTTTCAGTTTCAATCTCAGTAGATTTTTCTATACCATCACCTTCAGGTTCTTTTGTCTCCTTATCTAAATCTTCTTTACATAAAGCATTGACACTATCGCAATCCATAGTCTTTTCAACATTCTCTTTTTCTTTCCAATCATCAGGAAGTTCATTTTCAAGACCAAGTTCCTTTGCACGTTTCTTAATCCACGCTTTCACTTTTGATTCTGGCATATTAGAAGCTCCTACCAATTTGATAGCATCTTTCAAGTCCTGACTATTCCTTATAGGATATTTTCCATTCGGCATTGCTTCACCTTTCTTTGCAAGGTCTTTTCTTTCTGTATGTGAAAAATAAGTTTTATTATTTGCTTTTTTGATATCCTCTGGACATGATTTACAAACATCACCGAAAACTTTTTCTGAAATATCGCCGTTCAAAAATGCCTTCATAATCTTCAAAACTTTATTTTCAGATACTTCGAGTCCTAAAATTCGTTTGATATTATCTTTCATATCGAAAATGAAATCATAATCATCTAACTCTGTAGACGGATTAATCCAAGCAGAACCAATTTCTTCTTCACTATCAAGCAACAATGAAGCTGGAGCTTCACTATCAATATGACCTATAAAATAATGAATTTCAAAATCTTTACCTGTCGCGATTCCAACTGGATAAAGCAAATCTTCAGGAACATCGAATCCAGTCTCTTCAAGTAATTCTCTATGAGCTGCTTCACGCCATTCTTCTCCTGCATCTACATGACCTCCAGGAATACACCATTCAGTAGTACTTTCACCCATATCACCAACTCTCTGTAGGATAAGAAGTTTGTCACCCCTAAATAAAAGCACATCTGCATATTTCACTTTACCAATCTTCGCTTTGATAATGTCATTATAAATAGACTTTGAAATTGTACCAGATTTATATAATCCTTTAACTTCAAAGAGGTCTTTTGTATCTACAATTGCTTCGGCAATTTCAGTATCATCTTCTAATGATTTTATAGATTTTTCTATAGAAGCCTTTTCCTTCTGAACACTTGCTACGTGTTTTGCATGTTCCTTCAAAAAAGAATCATATCTTTTCAAAGCATCTTCTTTCTCTTCCGTATCCAAAGTAGAGATACTTTTAACAATACTATTTTGTTGTGCAAATTCATCTGCAAGATTATCTATCTCTTTATTAACATTTTGAGATTTTTGAAGAAGTTTTCTGTACTGATTGATTTTTTCTTCTTTTGAGCGAAAATCAAATAATTTCTTTATATTCATAGCTTTATAATTTTTGTCCTAAATATACGAATTCTTATTTATGATATATCACTTTTGATACGAATATCTTCAACGTAATAAAAATCATGTTCACCTATATAGATATTATAAAAGAATCTGTTTACAGTTTCTAATTTTTCAATACGGTCGACTATATAACTATTCTTTCTACCCTCGAGTATCATTCCTGGTTTTAATTTAGAAGCTTTTGTAAATGAACAAGTCTTTTTATTTGAATCTATAACATAAAGTAACTGCTCTCCTGATATTCTATCTAAAACTACTTCTTCATCAGCATGACAATATACATTATAAACAGATTCATTAAAACGTGCAGCTCTTTTATAAAGACCTTCTAATTTTGTAAATCCATTTTTATTCATAATTAATTCACCAATCTTTAAATCTTTGATGAATTTAGGTCCTTCGAATGTTCTTACTTCGACAAAACTTGAATTAAAACCACCTTTCATATTATTCATGTATTATTGTTTTCAATATCCCACTAAAATCTTGGATAACGTATTCTATAGGAGCTATCAAATTATAAAGAGTTCCTTTGTATGTAGTTTCTTTAATATCTTTAACAATAAGTTTTCTTACACCAAAATGACTTTTAGATGTATCTTCAAAACTTTTTGCATACTCCTCAATCGATAATTTTCGTTCCTCACTATCTGACCTTAAAGATGAACCTGATATTCTATTCAAACACTCATATTCAATCATCTCACTTAAAAGTTTTTCATCTAAAATAGGTAAACAACATTCTTGAGAATATTTACCAATAAATAATTTTTGACCTTCACAAATTGAAATCTCTCCAGCTTCACTTTCGAAGGTTAAAGTAAATATCTTACCATTATAATCTCCTATATTGATTCTTGCTGGTATATATCTAAAACTAAAGGTAGGAATATGAAGCATCTTGACGAAATCAATCTCATCCTTATTAAGGTCACTGATTTTGATGAATTCGTCTTCAAATCTTTCTTCTTTGAGTTTATCATCTTCATAAGTTTCAACCTTCTTTCTCAAGACTTGTACTAATGTATCTCCTTTGTATCCTATCATACTATAAACTCTTTATTACCGACTGTTATTTTAACTTTACTTCTTCTCTCAACTTTTCTATCAAAATGTTTGACTGGTTCAAATGATTGTGTTTCGTCATTCCAAATGTATGATTTCGGGATATAACGCATATTACAACGACAATACGGGTGAATTGGTCCAAGAGTTGGTTTCCAATCTTTTGACTTTAAACCTATATTGTCACCATTCGCTATTAGGTCAATCAACTTGAATATTCTTGGCTTCGTACCTACACCTCCAGTTGTATAGAGTTGTTGACAATATTTACACGCACCAGGATAGACTTGTTTATATACTAATGCTTCTGCACCATGTTCATTCATTATCTGTTGCGCTACACCTATTTGATAGATGTATTGCATTTCAGTCTCGACTATTCTGCCCCAATCTCTATTCCAATCGTCCAACGAATGTCCTATACTACTGATAATAGATTGGATTGATTTCTTTTTCAAAGTTCCTTCAATTATTTCCTTCTTAATGGTGGTTAATTCAAGTTGTCTTTGAGTTTCTGCTATTAGCTTAACTTCCTCTTCAGATATAGAATTTGAAAGAATATCCCGCATTCTTTTCCCCATTGTCTTTATATAGGAGTAAGTTCGGGTCGCTGCAGCATCGTACATTGCTTTTTCTGAAGCTGTCAATGCCTTATACTGCTTCTTGTCTATGTAAGACAAAAGGTCAGTATAATCCAATGTCCTTAATTGACTTGGAGTCAATTGTCCTGATAATCTACCAAAAAGGTATGATTGATAATATGGAGGTAATTTCTTCAATTCATCCTTCCATTTATAACCATACCTTTTTAATAACTCCTTGTCTTCAGAAGATAATTTACTCTCACCAAGAACATCTGCAACAATTCTTGCAAGTCGATAATCTATAATATCGAATAACCTCTGTATTTCATCAGGAGTGAAAATCATTGTTTTGCAATTTTAGTCATTTCCTTGGTCAAATCTATCATCATATTATTGACCTGAGTTGAAAACATAACTTGTGCCAATCCTTCATATCCACATTGGACTTTCGGATAACGAATAGGGTCCTTTGTATGATATATAACATTCGACTTTTTAGCCATCTGTTTGATATCAACTCCATCAACTTTTTTAATCGGCGGCATTACTTGTATAAATTAGTTTTATAATAATTTATCGCTTCTGCAAGTATAGGATTATTGTCAAATGATTTATACTTATCAAACGGGTTTTCACTGAATGATTCTTCGTCATTTGGAACTCCTGCTTCTTCTGATTCTCCAGGAACAGACGCTCCATACATCTGCTGCTGTTGTTCAGCTTGCTTTGCAGTCTGATAAACTTGATTGATAATGATATCGTTTTCTGGGTCAAGTGGTCTTCCTGAATACTTCTGGAATATATCTTGCATTGCAACCATACCTTTTTCAAGCTTCTCAGCATCAAGTTTTACTTGAGCTTCTTCATCTTCAACTTCAATACCAGTAAATGAAAATTCAAAATCTTCATCAAGTTCACTTACGATATATTTGGTAATCACATTTTCAAGAAACACAAGAATAGGTTTCAAACCTTTCTCTCTACTATGTTGCAATCTGGCTTTTTGACCATCTTGTCCAAAGATTTGAGCTTGGTCTTTGAATTGGAATCCTAATTCCGTAGGGTCTATTCTATAGACAGAACAACTCATTATAACCAAGAATTTCAACCAATCATTGAATTCCATATCACGGTTTCCTTTCTGGAGGTCAATCCATTCCAAATCGATACCATTGATAACCGGTACCCTATGAGAATTCTCAACTCCCCTCATCGTCTGCATCCATGCCTGACGAAATTCATTCAATGTTGATGGTGAAATATTCGCATTCTTTACATTAATAAAACCTTTTGGTTGAGAACCTTGTTTGAAAAATAATCCATTATAACTCATTCCCCATAATATCCATGTAATAATCTCTACAAGAGTTTCAAGTTCACTTGTACCATATCCATTCTTACGGATATTAGAAGTTTTGTTTCTAATACCAAATCCAAGCTCCCATGGATAATATAAAATTGGTTCTTTTGTCATAGGATTACGAATAATCATATCATCCCATACCATACAATATCTTGGTAAATAACCTTTGAATCTATATCCTTCGAAAGCCTCTCTTTGTCTTGGGTCAACAGTATCAAGAAATCGAATAAGTGATGCATCAATAGCTCTGAATTTTTTCAATTCCCAATCACGACTCCTGACAACTTCAAATGCCAGTTGGTCCAACGTAAGACTATCGAATGTTATCTTGCGAACGAATTCTTGAAAACTATCCAGATTATCCCACTTCTCATTCCATCCTCCATTCTCAAGGAATTTCACAATGTTCTCTATCTTTCTTTTATCTTCGTTAGAAAGTTCATCTTCTTTCTCTTCTTTGAATAGACTTTTCTTTCTTCGGATAGTATATCCTTCTTTTTGTTCATCTTCAGAAAAATGCAGAAAATTTTGGACTTGCTCAATACGTGTATTAACTATTGCACGAATGATATAAATATCTCCCATTCTTCGAAGAGTAGAAAATGATAGAACTCCCTTTGAATCTTTGAATCCTTTACCATTCCCCGCTAAATCATTAGGGTCAAAGAAAACAGATTGTATATGAGGATTCGTCTTATTGATTTCGCCTAAATACAAATTAGCTTTCAACAACTCTTCCGTATCATTAGAACTAAGAGCTGATTGAAGTTTACTTTGGAATGCCATAGGGGCTGCTTTTTGTATCGAATCAAGTTCTTCTAAAGAAAGTCCAGCCAGACTCGATAAAAAGTCTGGCTTTGACTTAATTTGAGAATTTCGTTTATTTCTTTTTCCCATCGTCAGATAATTTTAAGCTCCAGCTAATTGCGTTAAAGTAACAGTCGCTGTCTTATTTCCTTCTGTTGTAGTAACCACTGCTGTTCCGGTACGCTGTGCGCCAGTATTTGCATCCGCCACTACAGAATATTCAGTAGAACCCTTGGTAAATCCCGTACCACTCACTACAGTAGTGTAGTCAACCGTCATAGGTGAACCGTCATTCTTCCCGTTCACTTTCTTCTGCTTCTTGCTTGAAACACCGAATATCTTTGTTTCTCCTGCTGCTGCAAATGAAAGTGTTGTCGGGTCTGTAGTCAATGTGTATTCGTAGGTGATTACTGCTGCAAGCTGTGTTAACGTAACCTTTACTGTCTTGTTACTTCCAGTCTGTGTAATGGTAATAGAACCGTTATTAGCTGCTTCTGCCTTATTTTCAGCCGCCACTATACTATAATTCTCTCCATTAGATGTTTCAGATGAAGTCTGGCTGAATCCAGTTCCGGTAATCTGTGCAGTCGTATCTACCTTCTCGACACCACCGGAAGGCTTGCCGTTGACTTTTTTCTGTCTTGTTGAAACAATTTGTAAACTCTTCGTTTCTCCAAGCGCTACAAACTGTATGGTCTGTGAATTGGCAGACAACGCATAATCATATGTCACTATAGCTGCATTCTGTGTAAGTGTCACTTCCGCAGTCTTTCCACCATCCTGCGAAATAGTCGCTTTTCCTGTTCTCTGTGAGCTTCCGGTATTCTCAGAAGCTTTCAAATTGTAGTTATTTCCGCTTTCCTCATAATCGAACCCTACGCCTGCCAGTTCTATATCAGTAGGATATGTTTCTGGCTGCTGTTTTACTCCATTCAGAACTTTTGTTCTTGTAGAGGTAACAGTGACAAGCTTTTCACCTCCTGCACCGTCGAACGTTACCGCTGTCGGGTCTACTGTAAGCGCATATTCGTAGGTTACAGTAGATGCAGCCTGGTTGCATGTAATCTGCAATGTCTTTCCGCTTTCATTCTGTTTAACCGTCACTACCGCTTTTCTTGTCGTGTTGTTGGGGTTCTCGTCAACCGTTACTTGTCCTCCACCGTCAACCTTGAATCCTGCCCCAGATATTGAGAATTCCACTGGTACACCTTCCGGATGTCCTACTGGTTTCCCGTTCTTAAAAGTCTGCTTAGAAGACGTCACCACGCACATATCATCACCTCCCTTTGCAGGGAAATTGAGTGTAGGTTCTTTAGTCTCCAATACGTATTCCACAACTTCCTGCACGTCCGACAATACCGCGCCTTCTTCTCCGAATCCTTCCGGATATGAGATAAGCTTAACAAGCGCCTTAAACGCCCATTCCTTGAACTGTCCTATATTATAAGTATGACCAGCTTCAATTACAATACCGATAGACTTATAATATTCAATTGCTCCAACAACGTTTTCAGTTACAAAAACATTCAACTGACTGTCTAAACCATCAGTTATGACAGTCAGTTGTTTGGAATTATCTTCTGTTGTAAATAATAATCGTAACATAATCCTTATGCGTTTTCTGCTGTCAATTCCTTACGCCATGTATTATCGTTAGCTATTATAACCACGTTCAAGTCTTCCTTTGCATCTAAACCAAGGTCTTCAAGTGTAAATTCCATCGGCTTGCCTGACATTATCTTTGTAGTAAGTGTTTTTCTATCACCGCGAATTACACCAAATCTTCCGACACTCTCATTCAGATTTACATCATTAGGGAAGTAAATATCCACATCCTTAGGAGCAGGAACAGTTGTTTTGATTGTAATTACACATGCGTTTTCATTGTTCCATTCTGCTGTCACTGCAACAACTTCATTTAATCCCTGAGGATTCAATTCAAGAGTAAGTGCTTTATTTTCAGCAAAAGCAACAAGTTCTTCATGCATTACAGACTCACCTACTTTCCAAGGAAATCCAAGTTGAAGCAAAGCATCACTTCCACTTACTTCGTCTTCTGTCACACTTACATCACCAGGAGCAACAATTCCTCTGATTTCTGTGATAAATACTCTTTTTTGGTCACAACTACCGTCAGTTACAACTACTGTATCAATTTTCTTATCTGTATCGATAAATCTATATAGTCTCATAATCCTTTTCTATTTTTAATTGTTAATTACTTACATTCAAAAACTATTTCTTGTGTTACAGCACCATTTTTATCAAGTACATAAACCTGATAAATACCAGTCAAATCTGCTTTCTGAACACCCAAATCCTTCTGGCACTCGAAACCCAGATATTCGTTCTTCTCCTTCATTGTCAGAATCTTCTTGTCGACAGATACGGTACCGATAGTTTCTGGAATGTTGGTGAACTCGCAGAACTTGTTATTATGCTTAATGCAAATCTGAGTACCTTCCGATACTTTTGCTTTGAAGTTCATCCATAACCAAGGAAGACCGCCTGCATATTCAGCCTGCCACGGATATTCCGTCAGATAGGATTCGGGAAGAATACTGTTATAGTCCTCCTCACTGTTGATAATACCGCTGTTAGGGTCCATTTGAATAGGGTTTTTTCAATTGTGCTCCTGCTTCAACTTCGTTCAATGCTGCTTCAATGGCATTAAAATTATCATCTAAACCTGAAGCTACTTGTGCACCGGTCTGACCGTCTGTTATTTGATAAAAATCTATCTTATTCATAATTTCCAAATTAAATCTTTTATCCAAACGAATTCATTATTCCAAATATCGTTATCTGAGAATAAAGTCTTATTCATTCTCCATATACCGTCACTCAACCAAACATTCGAATTATTCCAAATACCATTGTCCATAAGCCATACAGGAGGAATATTGAATATACCACCAGAAATCCAATATCCGCGCATATTCCACTTATCATTCTTCAAAACCCAAGGTTTCACAGTAATAGGAGGCATTGAATTAGAAACTCCACTTCCACTGCCTCCTCGAAATGTTCCTGGATTTTCTTCAGTTCCTATTCGAGTATATACTCCAGGTAAATAATCACTTGCCATCTTTCTTATTTTTAGGAGAACCATTTTCATCGAAATCAGCCAAGTACTTCTTAATTCGACTTGGAACTAAATTCGGATACAATTTAGAAGTATTTTCTACAATTGAAATTGATTCACGTATAATCAACGCATTACATACAACTGACTTGAACCAAGTATATGATTCTATATTTCCTCCTTCAACTGTAAAATTACCTAATACATGTGAAACAATCAACAAAGCACTATAAATAATTAACTTCATTGCAATCATTCCGAACCCTTTACTTGAAAAATCTTTATTCTTCAAATGAAAAACCCAACTTACTAATGTATCGACTACAACTAATATCATTAGATATTTTAGGAACTCCCAATCACGAAACACATATTGCTCAATAAATGATGCTGTATTCGAAAATGATATAGGAATACTTAAAAGTACCGGAAAATAGAAACTATAGATATAATTCTTAAATTTACTTATATGTTTCATTTTTTCAGATTCTTAATGTAGTTTTTATTCTTAGCCAAATCTAACATCTTTTCATAATCTACTTCAGATATAAAAATTGAACCATCTCTATTTTCGAAGTTCTCAATATCATATTTATCAAGCATATTCCAAGTATCAATTATCTCTCTCAGTCTCACCACATTGCCTTTCAATTTTTTATCTTCAGATTCTTTACCAGTACCTGTTGTTCCTTTCTTTTTGAGTCTCCAACCCTTCTCAGTCTTGACATATATTTTACCACCATACATCTTTTCTGTTCCAAGCGGAAGAGCTTTTGCTTTCTCAATTGCAACATCATCTGCACAATTGATACCTACAATCCCTTTCAAGATATTCAAAGGAGTCTCTTTGTAGCAAAAACACATTCTATCATCTATAGACTTGAAGATACCATCAGGAATTTCAACCGGTTCTCTCTGCGCTTCTCTGTAGAACATCAAACTCTTCATTAAATCATTGCTACGTACAAACACAGGCTTCAAAGACATATAATCAGCAGTACAACAAGCTATCTCAAATTCATCAATTTCTTTATTCTTTGATTTTTCGATAACATCCTTTGAAAATGCATCTACTTGCGCCTTAGTGAATACTTCAAGATTGTTTTTCTCAACAAATCTATTGAATTCATCTTGCGTAAATTCTTTAGGATTATTCATATTGTAATTTGTATTAATTTAAACGGAATATTGTTTTAATGCGTAAAAATAACAATTTTAATTGACCTCTACAACTTATCCCGTCAAATTAATCAATTGTCAAATATAAACATATGAATGGTGTAATTCAATCATTCTCGATATCACTTTATCACATTTCTTCTCAAACTTCTCAATCATTTCACGTAACATACTTCTTTTAGGAATATCTATCGTATAACTCTTTGAACAATAATCAACGCGTGTCAATACTTCTGTTTCTGTAGGTTTTCTCCAGGCTTTGCTGCCAAAAAATACTCTGAATTGTCTCAATACTTTTCTCACTTCATCAACTGTAAGTCCAATGTTCTTAGCTATAGTCCTTGACCTTAGGTATAATTGTGCAATAGGATTAATTGAATCGTAACATAACTTCGTCCTTGATAAAATCTTTTCAATCTTAGTTTCAGCTTCTTCTTTAGTTGTTTCATTCTCAATAACTTTTCTTCTTATCTCTCTTATTTCTCTATAATCTCTTGTAAATGAATTATTTTCAACTCCAGCTTCTAAACAATTTCTAAATCTATTCAAGTAATCGAATACCAATTGGCAATTAGCAGTCCAAGTATATTTCTTATTGTCTTTAATGAAATCCTTCTTCATATAATTAGGAATAATTGTGCAGTATTGCAGTAAATCCTCTGGGATTATTTCTATATGCACTTCACCAGTCTCTTTATTGAAGGTGTAAATACCATCTAACTTCAAACTCAATAGATTTCTTGAAACACCAACTATGCCAAGATTGGTTTCATTCATAATCCATTTCTTGAGTTTACCTTCACTTGTAAATAAGGTTTTACTGATATTTCCAGTTCTTTCACTGAGCTGTTTTGCAGCGGATGTTCTACCTTCAGCTTTGAGTAAAGCGTATATGATATTGTAACGATTGGTTTTTCTGAGTTTAATATATAAGCTATTTTTATTCATATTCTTTCGTTTTAAGTGTTGTAAAAGTAGAAAGAATATTTCTAATATCAAATATATACAAAAAAAATAAGAGTACCTGAGTACTCTTATAATTCCTTAAAACAAAAGTGCTAAATGTGATATAGTCTACGCTTAGACTATTTATAATATGCAACACTCAAACAGACAAACTCTTCACAGAGGCTTCCGTTAATGCTGTAAAGATACCACTACTTATCTCCTCTAACAATGAACAGGTTCTTCTGAATTATTTCTATACTGATTCTTAGGGGGTTACGACCTTATCCTCTTTATAATCACATAACCTGCTGGTTATAATTATCTTTCTCTATTTCTATATATAAAAAGAAGATGCTTATAACCTCTGGTTATATGATTATACGATTTGAATTGTTGTATCTACTTGATTCTCAGCACTGTTAAAATATGAGAAATTTTTCAATGTACGACCAAAGAAAAAGTTTGTATCTTTAGACAGTTTGTTTAATCTAAATATATTTGTGTATGAAAATTATTTACAATTCAAAATTGGCACGATTATTGTTGCCTAATTTCAAAGCAATTCTTCTCATGCTTTGGCTCTTATGTAAGAAAGGTCCTGAATATTATTCAGAAAAGTTCATCAAGCACGAAGAAACTCACTCCTTCCAATGGAAATGTTGTATGTTCTTAGGAGTCTTCATCTGGCTTACATTCTCATTGGTATTTGATACGCTCTGGTTATTGCTACTTATTCCATTCACATTCTACATTTGGTACTGTATTGAATATGTGATAAGATTCATCATTGGAGTAGTGAAAACACCTCCTATTATGAAATTCGGATTCAAGAAATGGTTCAAAGGCTTCCGAGAGATTGGTCATGAATCTTATCGTAAGATTGTATTTGAACAGGAAGCTAATGCTGTGGAGGATGGGATAGTAAATTATGAGTTCCTTTCTTTCTTCAAGTATTATTAAAAAAGAAAAGGCGTTTCACAACGCCTTCTTTTCATGAATAATGTAATTAAAACGGATAAATTGTAATGTATACTCAATTCGATTGTAAAATTACAAGTTCTTTCTTAAATACAAATCTTAAAGTGTCTTGATATTCATTCATTCTTACCTAAACAATGTACCATTATAGCAGCAAAGAAAGGTGTTATGAAAAGTGACATGAAGAACCAGAAAGCAACACTTCTCTTAAGTCTTTCTGCTGTCGCTGCTACTTCAAAGCAAAGATAAAAGTAAATTACCACACATATTAAGCCAAAAATAAAAATCAATTCAGTCATAATCTAAAAGTTTTAAATTGTTAAATAATATCATTCCATTCAATACATGTCAAAACTCGAATTAAACAAGAATTAACATGCATTTCAAGCTTATTGTACAGAAGGTTTGAAATACGGTAAGGATATCTTTATCTCACTCATCGTCTCACAAAGCTCCCACCAAGGTATGATTACATGAGGAACACAATAGAGGGCATTCATACTTTCAAAAAAATAGATAGTACACAATTCATTGGTCTTTCTCTTGTTCTCAAATGAAATCTCACCAAGTACATCCATAATCTTTCTTAATCCAAATGGAGTGATATTCTTATTCGCTTGAAGAATAAGGACATCCTGTGCAGGTATCTGAAGCATGTCCTCGATAAGAGAAACTGTTTCAGGATTATACATTTCTGTATCAGACAAGAGTATCAATTTATTTGACTCACAGAGCCAATCGATATAAGGACAATTGCCATTCTTGTAGGTAAAATGAATTTTATTCATCGTAATATTCTTTAAAGTCACGAATTTCTTTATCTATCATTCTGTTAATATTCTCAATTTCTTCATACTTCTCTTCTTCAATGAGTCTCAACTTATGACTTATCATAGAATTGATATATCTGTTCCAATCCCGTTTACCCATCAACATCAAGTCGATAGCTATTGAATCAATAGACCTTTGCATTTCGTTTTTGTGACGTGCATCATATCGAAACCAAATGATAAATAGAAGTACGAGCATTGCAAGTAATACGATTATAATATACAATTCTGTCATAATTTATTTAATTTTATTCCATAATAATTTCAAATAGTCCCAAAGACCTTTCTTTTTAGGTTTCAAATCCAAATCATCAATAAAATTTGTCTTATCTTCAAGTGGCGACAAAGGCATGACGTCCTGGATTATTGGCAGTGCATCTGCAATAAGCTTTTCTTTTGAAACTTCAACAAAACGAATACTTGGATTCATTCTTGTACCGCAATCTATATGACTGCACGGGAAATCTTTCAAAGCACAATATTTACAACCACTTTCTACCTGCGTCGTATCATCCTCTATCGCTTTCAATACCATACCTTCGTATTCAAACACTTCTCCAACTTTATATCTTTCCATATTGAATTTTATTCAGTAACATGTTGTTTAAGTAATTCTTCAGCTATCTTATCGACTCTTTCCTTAGAGAAAGATGAATCAATAAGTCTTTTCTCTGCAATAATAGTACCACTATCAAAAGTTTTCATCTTTACTACTATAGATGTAAATGATTCACCTTTCTTAGCATAGTCACATTCAACAGTGATATTCTTTCTTTTAAATGTTTCCATAATTATAAAATATTTTTATTTAGATACATAATTAATCAAATCAGAAAGCCAGGACAAGAACTGTATCATTCCGAAAAATAAGAAGCAAAAGGCGATTGCTCCGGTTACGTACCAGAAACGTACCCACCATTCACGATATTTTGTCTTTAATACTTTCTTACCGAATCGACCGTTAAAGAAATTTACAAGCTGCTTTTTCATAATTATATCTTTATTTGTTTGACATTGTAAAGGTACACATTTATCGTCAATTGGACAACAAATTACTTGTTTTTCTTTGTTGGTTTGATAACTCTTTTGTCCTCGAATTTATCCTTTACATAGAGCAACCATACACGACGTACATTTGTGTAAGTACAATTCATGATTGTACGGATTTTGTAATGTGACCAATTAGGATGTTCCAACATCATATTATAAATTTCCAACGATTGCTTACCACGAGGCTTTTCTTGGCGATAACTTGCTCTTTTGGTAGAAGATTTTCTCTTCTTACTTATAGTAAAAGAAATTGTACGAAGAGTGTCGTCAGCTTTCAATATTGTAAGGCCATAGGATTTGGCTTTATAATTCTTCTTTGCATCATCAAAATGTGCTTCGTCGAAAGTAATTATGATTTGTTCGTTGTTACATTTAGTAGTACCATTGTAGGTTTTGATGAAGTCGTTGAGCGCTTGCTTTTGTTCAGGAGTCTGGCCTTCAAGTCCTACCTCTTTTTCTGCCTCTTCGATAAGAGCGATAAGTTCGTCTTTCTTATACTTCTTGATATTCTTGATACCAAGTTCACTTGCTCTTTTTCTCAATTGCTCGACTGTCATAACTGTTGTTTTCATATTTTCTCGTTTTTAATTATTATTTTAAGTTTAAGAATTTTGCAATCTTGTTAATAGCTCCTGTAGAAGTGGAACAAAACGAAGCAGGTTCTACAGCAATATTTTCCCCATCTTTCCAATAAGTAATTTCAATTGAAATTTTACTTCTATTGAAAGAATAGCTTACATTAACATACTTGTCTTCTTTTTGAATATTACCAGCAAATAAACTATATCCACCAAATCGACTTGTAAGAGCTGATTTAAGTTCTTGTTTGCTTTCAGGAGTAAGAATCATTGCTTTCATAATCGTATATTTTAATTGTTATTATTTTATCTCTTTTGAATGCCTAAAGATACCAAAAGTTTATGTACCTGACAACTTTTTCTGGTAATTGTTTGTAGACTTTTTCAAGTTCATCTTCTTTACAAGACTTTTACCCTGTTTGATAGCATAACTACGTTTGCGGTTTTAAAAGGTTCACCGCAAACCCTATTTTTATTTATCTCGCTTTATATCCCTTACCTTGTATGTATGTTACGAACCCCTCGATTTGCAAAAAAGCTATTTGCATTTCGGCTTCTTGACACTCTGTTTGTAGGTCGAGTGCGTAGATAATATCGTTAAAACTGACGATACCGCTTTCTCTGATAAAGTTTAAAATTAAATCTCTCATAATCTTTGTTTTTAAATTGTTTGACTTACTATCTCCTTTTTGGATACCTAAAGATACACCTTTGTGACACGTGTAGCAACACATTCATCAATAAAGTGGTCTAAATTAAGATTCTTTAAAGTTCGACCACAGGTCTAAACATATTTTAATACACGAGATGTAGGGATATGAAGAATGCTCATCAAACCTGCAATTAAACAAGAATTAACGAGCATTCAACCCTTAAAACAAAACACAGTAAATTATACCCTGAAAAGAGTTATCTTCTTACCATTACCCATATCGTAAGTATCGACGTGTAACCAACTCACTCCATCTTCAAGTCTTATAGGATAGGGAAGGTTATCCTTATTCTTTATAATGAGCTGACGTGCCTCTTCAGCACTCATCCCTTGTACAGTAATATCAAACGCTTCACCTGTACAATGTGCACTCATATAGACCTTTTCAAGATTGGTCTTTTCTTTAGGAATTGCACAAATGTTACATCTAAGGCCACGCTGCGAATAACTACCACCACTTTTCCAATTGTTGATGATAAAAGGCTTCTGGATAATATATTCACGTAGCACCAACAATGTCTCAAGTGCTGCCATAGAGAAGAAACTCCACATCTGTTCCTCTCTGTACTTATTGTATACATGTGGACAGACGAGTTCCTCGATTTTGAAGTATTGTTTTAGTTTTTTGATTAATTCATCTCTTTTCATAATTCTTCATTTTTAGTCCATTCATTACTATTCATAATCTCGTTCTCATCCATTAAAGGATAAGGATAAACGACTTCTTCCACAACTTCTTCACCTTCCGAAAGTATCATGATAGGAGGTACAAGCATGTTGTACGTCTCTTCATGCAGCAGCGCCTTCGTGCCGTCGTTACTCATTCGTCTTATCTCCCAGTCCTTATCAAATTCTTTTAATTCTTCTATAGGTATAGCTAACCACTTCATATTATTCAATTTTTACGTTTCAACCATTCTTCATTAAGTCTTTCCTTCTCGGTCTCTATCTCTTCAATGGTCAGAGACTTGTTATAGAGGGCAAAATAGTAGATGGCAGCTTTAGTATATGAAGCAGAAAACCTACATAAATATAATTGCTCCACATCACTTAAATTTCCAGTTTTAAGTTCTATACCATTATAACTATTCTTAGTCATCCACGATACTTCACTTTCCTCAAGTTTTACACGGTTACCAGTTCCATAACTCCATACTCCAGTAGTACTATTAGAATCACTGGTTTGAATAGAACTTTCGAAATGGAACGCACCTGCATTACCCAGTCCTTTGTTAGCCACATACCCTGGAGCTGTATTTAAAATTTCCCTTTTACATATAAGTGTAAAATCATCCATAATAGGGAGTCCGTTACACATACCGTAATCATCCACTCCGTCGAATACCAGCGCGCCTTCATAGGCAGATGGCAGTTGAGTAATAGTGATATTACAAGTACCAACTACAGATGCAGCAAACCCGGTATATTTCTTGTAGGATATTGGCAGGTTATTGATACCATTCTTAAGATAGGTGTATGTTCCGGTACCGTCTTCGGCATAAGATATATATCTTAACTTGATATCATCCGTTATGCCTTCCACCTTTATTTGGTATGAAGATATTGTTGCGTCTACAGATGTCTGTAAAAACTTACTGTCTGCAACCAATATTTCCGTCAGATGAATAATAGAATCGGAGTTTGTGAAATTGGCTGCATTTACATTCTTTGTCCAAGAATTGAAATCTATCTCATACTTACCGAATCCGGAAGAAAAAGAATAAGTGAAGTTCTTGAGAGCCATCTCATTACCCATCACACCAGTAATACTACCAGGCTTGTCTACATTGGATAGTCCAGACATAAACCAAGCGTCCACCATAGCCTCATTGAAGGGTGGAATAGGAGGACCAGCCTTGCCAGCCCTCCTGTCAAACAAAAGACTTGTACCAATACCAATCATAACCCTATATTAAATTGTGCAGTAGTGCCAGTAACAAACACCTTATCAATAAGATAAGGCATAGGAGAACCAATATAAGCAGACACTTCCACCTCACTAATAGTATAAGTCTCAATAGAAGGTGCTCCACAGAGGTGTACTTTGATAGTTCCAGCAGTCAATGGAATGACCAAAAAATTCTTATCACTATCGTGCTCCACAGAGGTGTACTTTGATAAATCAAAATCCTCAGCAACCTGGCCAACTTCAAATGCTCTACTTATTGCAGTAATGCTTACTTGTCCTTCACCATTACTAATTCTAATCTTATTAGGATACATAACTTTATAAATTATTTTAAATTAAAAAGGAGGAAGAACTTCATCGTCACCGAATTCATTCCTCCTCCTAATCTTTAAATATGTCAAACTTGAAAGAAAATTTCCAATCGTAAAAGTACAAGATTAATTCATATTAACCAACCTTTTCAGAGATTTTCAAATCTTTTTTGATTGTGTATGATTTCTTTATTGAGCTCATCTTGTATAAGTTCAATTACTTTTCTGGTCAATTCTTTATCTATATAGATATTCATTGTGTTAGATGCAATACGAATACGTTCATCTTCTTTCATCTTTTCCAATTCCTGTAGAGTTTGTCTATATCTATCGATATTCTTCTTTAGGAAAATTGCTGTTTGGAATACATCTTCTTTCATATTATTCTACAATTTCCGCATCACTTTCCGGCTCGTATTCTTTCTTCTCTTCTTTAATAGGAGCTTTCTTCCACTGGTCGATAAAGTGTTCGATTACGCGTCTTCCATCCTTCACAATCTTCTCCAACTTTTCGTCCGGTTCCAACAGTTCGTCTGCCATTGCTGCGGCTATGTGTTTTGCCTTCATTACTTCCTCTACAAGGTTTTCGTTGTTTGCCAGCTCGTCAAGATTGCGTTTTGTGAGTAGGTTGAATGTCAGTCCTTCAATGATTTGTTTCCGCTTTGACATAGCGTTCAGCATAGCATTCATTTTGGGTGCGAACTGTTCTGCCTTCATATTCTCGAAGCTTTTGTCGTCAAATCCCTCGAACTTCTCTGCCGCCATGAACGCTACTTCGTATTCTTTAGGTGTCATTATCACGCCAGCCTGTAGACACTCTATGCAGAACAAGATGAACTTTACGTTGTTTCTTAAATCCTTTTCCATAATCTTTCTTTATATTTTAGTCAATACATTCTTCAATTGGTACATCGTTAATTGTCACCATCTCCCAATCTCCATCCATCATCTCATAGACACAATTGATTGTCTTATGGCCTGCAATGATTTCTTCGTCAACACCTTTCTTTCTCCAGGTATTACTTTCTACCATTGCAGACCATTTTGTCCCTTCTTGGAACATCAATTTATTAGGGAGTTGTTTGTATGTTGATTCTATGAGTTGACTTAATGTCTCTTCTGTCATAGGTCAATCAATACTTCTCAAAGTAAGTATCACCTTTACTGTCCTTCCAGACAAAACATATCTCGCCTTCTTTATCGATATTCACACTTTCGAATGTGATAGGATAACCATGATTTTCACCATCTTTTACGACATAATGTAAAATCTTATAAGTGGCTTCTTCATCCTTATCATACTTCTGGTAGAGTGAAGTGAATTCATCGTAAGTGAACGTCGTTGCTTCATGGTCTTTTTCAGTAGGAAATGATATCATGTAACGTACAAGTTTACCATCTTTCACCTCTGTACTGACTATTGAATCAATCTTGAGTTCATCAATGACATCAATCACGTCGGCACAACGAAGCCTCCAGTCGTCAGGATACTTCTTCTTGCAGCTAAGAAGGTCTACTTCATTACCCTTCAATAGCTCTACGAATTCTTTTTCTCTTTTCATGTTTTTAATTGTTTAATTATTGTTTATAATTGTAAGATGAGTAATACTATAACAAATGTATAACATGGATTAATAATAGGATTTAACGTACTTCTCATCTCACTGTGTAAAGATACTACTTCTCGTTCATCTTTTGTACCTGTCAAGTACTCTTTCAAGTAATGTTTTGGCACTCTCAATATCCTTCTTGTCTCTTGTAGTCAATTCGTCACTTATAGTAAGTATACTATCAACAATCTTGAGTATTGTAGGAATACTTGATTTAAGTTTTGTCTGACCAGTCCTTGTTGTATAACTTATATTGAGTTTGTCTTTCTCTTTCTTGAGTGCTGACTGTGCTTCTCCATACGTAGCAAAGTAGCCTACATTATAGGTCTTGCCATGATGATAGAAGGTCACTCTCCATGGCTTCTTCAAGTTCCCTTTTGTGTAGTATATATTCTTCATAGTCTCAATATATCTCGTCTACTTCAACATCAATTAGAGATTCTATTCTATACACAAGTCCATTGTCAACTATCTTCTCAAACTTGATACCTGCTGCCTCAAGCTCCTCAGCTATTGCATTTCTGTACATCCATCTTGGTCTTAAGTAGATGTATTCATCATCTTTCTCAAGTGACAGGAGTATCTTGGTGGGAGAGTATTCTTCTTCCCGAATAATCTCCCTGATTCTTTTCATTGTGAGCTTCTTTATCATAACGTATTGATGAACATCTTCAACTTCTTCAATTGCTCATATGACAACTCACCCATATCATCAATGATACATTCGTAGAGTATCTCTCCCTCACTATCCTCATTGAACAATGTTCCAATCTCTTTCTCATCACCATTCTTTGCGTAGAGCACTTCATTCTCGTCCATATAGAACTCTTTGTTGTCCTTGTCTATGAATGTCGCTGTCTCATCACTTATACCAGTACATGTTAATGTTACTACTTCGTCCTCGTTGAACAATAAGAACTTTACTTGGTCTCCTACACTCAATGGTCTAAATACTTCGTTCATAATCTTTTTGTTTTAAATTGTTACACATGTCTCTTCTTTTGATATTGTAAAGATACACCTTATTCTTCGACCACACAACAAGTCGACCATAAAATGTTGTCCAAATTGTGTACTTTTTCTTCGTGTCCTTCCATTCTTATTTATAGAATCCTATGATTAGCAATTAGTCGATACACGCGTCAGATATCAATCTCGCTGCACAAAACGCTTTATTTTATTCATTTTACCTTATTTCCATAAAAATAGAAAGGCCTTAGCAATCATCGCGACTCCTAAGGCCTATAATTACGAGAAAATTTCACTAATTATGAACAACGAAGTTAGTGTACATTGTTATTCTTCATTTGTCTTAGACGCTGTCTTATCAAGTCTTTCTTGCTTGTTCCTTCTTCCTCTTGAATTATCTCTGCCTCAGTGTATTCGATAGGTTTCATTTCGTTTAGGAATTGTTCATTTTTCTTTTCCAAGTCGTTCCAATCGTATTGTTTTATGAGGTCTCCAGGTAGCATTATCTTCTCTTGTCCAAGGATATTCTTATTGAATCCGTTGAAGTCTTTGTACCAGGAGCTTGCGAGTTGGTTTATCATTATCTCAGGTCTTATTCCTGACTTGGCACTTACGAGTCCAATGATTATACTGTTTATAGGTATATCACGCATTACTCTACTTATATTCTCTCCTCCATGTATTGTTGCGTTTATATCTATTTTTCCGTCAACTGTAAGTTTGAGTTCATTCCCTTTTACTTCTTTTCTTGCTTGTTCCAGGATTGCTCTTATTTCTCGTGATATAATCAATGCTTTCGTCTCTTGACCTCTGTCGATATGGTCTTCGTATTTGAGTTGTAGGTCCGTGAGTATATCATTAAGGATTTCTAATCGTCCCGCTTCTGTTGCTACACGATACTTATCACTCTTTACTACGTATTTATTTTGTCTATTTTCGATTATTAACTTATTTTCATTATAGAATTTTGTCAATTCTCCATCTTCCAAGTCATATCCTTCTCTCTTCTTGATTGTCTTCTTGACATCCTTTATTGAGTACATAGAGCCAAATAGGTCGAGGAGCATTGGCGTTAGCTTTGCAAGCGCCTTACTTCTATCATTATAAAGGTCAAATGTATGCATATATTTTGACCGTGCTCTATTGTATTGAGCAAGTAGTGGTACAATGACTTTTGCACGAATTTCAAGTGCATCTTTGATATCTTCTTCTTTTGCACCACGATTTTTCATTACTCCCTTGAGATTCACATATTTAAGGTCAATTGAATGTAACACACCATTGTGACCTTCATATGTGACAAATCTGTCGGGACATTCGTCTAATTTGATACGGATTCTTTCGTATTCCACATAAGCATCTTGCATATGTTTAGAGGCTATCTGGACAAAGTCAGGAGCCTCCTTAATTATATCTTCTCTACTTACCTGTGTCATTTCTTATGTTACTTATTGTAATTATCGGTAAAGATATATAAAACATCCTTTCTATGCTATGGGTTTTGTGATTCAATACCAAACATCATTCATTAATTGTGTCTCTTCAATGATTTCTTCATTGTCTTCTTGAGACATTATGAATTGTTCGAATGTGAGGTCTTCATCTTCTTGTTCTAATAAGTAGTACATGATTTACGAATTTTGTTTATTATAATACTTTTCAATTTCTTTCTTCATTATATCAATCTCCCAAGGATTGATTAGAAGGTCCATTTTCAATACCTTTGCTTGATTCAAATAATCTCTCTTGTTATTGAACTTTATGTTTTGTATTGAATGTACATCAAGCTCCACATAGTAGAGGTTTTCTTTACCAATCACAATTGGTTCGAAATTCACACTGTAACAACTTACATTATGATAGTTCTCGTTCTCATCTTTATAAGTGAGTACGAAGTTACATATGAATCCATCGTTATTATCATTATATGTTTTTGTCACTCTCTTTTGATAGAGATGTGCGAGTAGCTTTTGTATCATCTTCTTTATTATATCAATTTTAATGCTTTTATAATTCCAGCTTCTAATGCTTCCTCGTAGGTGTCCCAATTACCTCCATCATTCGGACCTTCGGGGAAACAATAAAGTACTGTTCCCATATCCGCTTTAGATATATCGTATGTGTAGCCGGAAGCACTATTATATATAGTGATATGCAGCTTCTTGGTTTCACGAAGCCACTTTTGGGCAATAGATTGAGTTGGAGCAGAGATAGAGTAAACGTCTGTATTATAATTCTGGGCATCGTAGCTTTCATCTATCTCATACTCAGGACCACTACCTCCTTTATACACCAATTCATAAAAGCTACTAACATCTTCTTTAAATCCTGCCGCCTTTAGTAGCTTCGCAGTCTCTAATGTCACAAGTTCTTCTGTCATAGCTGTATAAATAACCTAATTGTTAGAATAATAGTTATAATGATAAAGATTAATGCGAAATGTTTCCATATTTTTACAGTAGCCTCTAAACCGTGTTTCTGTTTGTCAAACTCACTTAAGGCATAATTCAAAGCCTCGTCTTTCAATCCCTTAAGCTTATCATTCAAAGCCTCGGTTATATCGTCTGCAATAGTATGCTTCACCCTTTCTGACACAGATTCCGGATAACCTCTTTCATCATAATTTATTTCATTTAACAAACTATGATGAAATATATAAGGTATTCCGTTCACTTCGTAGGAAAGTTTGGTACCGCTATCTCTCACGTATTTTAAAAACTTTTCCTCGGCAATCTCGTTTATCCTTTCTTGGTTGGATTCTGCCTTCTTCTTTATCTCGTTAAAATATTCCTTGTCAACAATTACAAAGTTGTTTTCAAGTTTCATTACATGTGCTTCCATTATTCACCCTCCTTTTTAATATATCCATTTTCAATACACCAACACAACATATCGTAAGCCACATCAATAATATTTTCAGACTTTTTCGAGATAAGTTCTGTAGCATCAGATTTATAGTAATATATATCCCAATATCCACAAGACGGTTCAATGCAAATCTTATAAAAATCGGAACTTATAATTATAAGTGTCGGCAGCTTGTCGAGAATGTCCTGCAAGGTATAAGCAGGAAGTGTTTCATACGACATAAACCCGCAAGTTTGAAACTCCTTCTGTAAACTCAAAAACCATTTACCTTTTGATTTATCGTCAATACGACTTCCATGTGATACCCTTTTCCAGTACATACTTGCATCACTCGTATCTAATCCAAGCTCCTGCAAATGCTTCATTTGTTCTATTGATAATACTTGTTTTGTTTTCATAATTCGTAAGATAAAATTACAACCGTTAATGCAATGAAAATGATTGCTACTATCAAGGCGATAGATAGACATCCCCTTTCGTATTCTTCATCTTCCGATGGTGTGTTTTCGTTATACCAATCTAATGGATGTTTTAATTTCATTTCTCACTCCTTTCTTTCTCCTTTTTAGCTTTATCACAAGCCGACTTCTTCATTACATACGGACAATCGCAATTCCCGTATCTTTCGTTATACCAACAACAATAGTCACACTGGTGCATCATTTATTCCTCCTTATCTATCTTAATATCCGTTACTTTGCCACGATTGACGAAATGCCTACAATCAATAAGCCTGCAAATCCATTCATCACAACGATTCTCTAATTCATCACATTCCTTACGAAGAGAACATATACTACAAGAACTATCATTACTATAATTCACAGCTTCATGCAGTACCCCGTCTATTATTATTCCGTTCTTCACTTCCATAATCAAATACAATATCGAACAATTTTATTTTTCTTACAAAATCTGATTGAATACCTCACTGCCTTCCGTATGTCCTCATACTCCTTTATACTGTACACGTTGTGTGTACGGAGCTTTTTCATAATTTCCTCTTCCATGAAAGGAAGAATTTCTTTCTCAAACCTGCTCATTTCCTATGTGTTTTACGGTTCTTATTCCTCTTCCTGCGTTTCGCAATCTGCTTGTTTGTACATCTATCATCTTTTGGACGATATTTTCTCATTTTAGGTGCATCACATGGTTCTAAAGGAGAAATATCAACATATGGATTATAAATATCATAACGAGTATTATCGTTCCAAGAAATTTCGTCCTGCATATTTTACCCCTCTTTCTTTTTAAGACTTATATCAATTGACAACCTATCGGCAATTTCTTCCTTAATTATCTCCCTGCACAAATTCCTTATCATAGAGTAATCACCATGTCTTTGTATCTCGTTGGAAACCATACAACGAACCCACCTCTCTATATCAACGTCGTTTCCGTAGGTGTTTTGAAAGATACGTTTAACCTCCTCTTTCACAATTGGAATCATAATTTCCTTTATATCCTCTTTAGTCAACTTTAATTCGTTGTGGATATAATTCTTTACTTCTCTGTATCTATATTTACTCATAGCATCTAAATCTCTACTTTTGTATAATTACTAAATTTACAATAAAGATATTCACTTGAAAACCATCCTCCTAAATGGCTTTTATCATTGACATATTTACAATAGGTTTCCCATTTGTCCTTATGTACAATTTCATACATTACGTCTTTATATATGAACAAATCCCCTTCTTGTAAATTTGAAATCTTAATTGTTTTCATATTAACCCAATCCTCTTTAATCTTTTTCTAAAATTCTTTTCATTCAAAGCTTGTTCGTAATAGCAATCCGGCTCAATAACTGTTTTAGTTTTCATTATAGGTTTCCCGTTTAATCCAATTGAAACTTCGTTGGTAATAGAAGCTCTCTTTATCTCTTTCGTTTTCAGATTAAACGAAAACAGAGTATGACCTGGAATCTTTCTCTTCTTATCCATCAATTTATATTCATGCTGCTTCTTTTGAATGTATTCTATCTGATTTTTAGACAAATTACTTTTTGTCAAATCCGGAACTATTTCCATATCAATCACCGTTTAAAATATACAACAACTCTCTTGCTTTCCTATAAGTATCAAAACCTTTTACATTCACCCATTCGGATGAAATACGTTTGTCTTTTCTGACTTGTACAAAATACACGACTATCGGAATACAGCCGTTATACCTTATTTCTTTCACAATCCTATATCTTTCCATGTCAAATACAATTTCTCATAAAAGTTCCCCTATCAAGCATACTGTTTTCTGATTCTTCTACCAAGTCAAAGAATGTATTAGCATAACAAACATGCTCGTCTATCATTATACATATTCCATCACCGGGATAATATTCACACGAAACATTATTGTCCCAATCTATATGTTTTTGTGCTTCTTTGGCTACACAGTCACAAGCAATCATATACTTTATGTATTTATTAGATGCTTTTCTTATTTTGTCAAATACATTTCCTTTCATTTCTTTGTCTCCTTCTTTATCTACTACTCAATATATAAAACAATCCCTCTCTGCATCATATATCCCAATCCTTTAGCGCCATTTCCAGACATTGACTTATACTTAACTTTGGGTCTTCCTTCAAATATTCAAGTGCCATTACGGCCACTTCCGCATCCAATCCGTACTCATGTGCCTTTATCATGCACTGGAACCAGTAGGTTCTCTCTTCTGTATAGGTCATTCTTTTTTTGGTTGTTTGGTTTAATTCTTTTACTATATTCATAAATCACTTATTTAAAACGTTTAATAACTTCTCGCGATGAGCTTCTTCTTGAGGCGTACCTGCAAAATTATAAAAATTAAACAGTGCTATCTTTTGGTCATCTGTTATCTTCTCATCATCATAAGAATAATAAATCTCTCCTACCAAAGAATTACGAGCTTGAATTTGATACTGAACATCATTTCCTAAATCTTTATAAAATACTTCTTCTCCGTCTACAATAATTGGAAATTCATTATTTAAGAAACGCTTGATTGTTAAAATACGCTGCTTACCATCAATAACCTCAAACTTCCGATGCTCATGCAAAATAACTATTACAGGAGGAATAGAACGTCCTAAAATCATTGACCAAATTAGTTCTTGCTGTTGAAGCAAAGTCCAAACATAAGGACGTTGCAAATTAAAACCATATTTAGGAAGAAATATGTCAAAATCCCAATCATGGGAATATTTATTCTTAACAAATTCATTCTCAAGGTACATAGCTACTGTTGTATTACCAGAAGAACATCTCAAAGCTCCAATTCCTTGAAAACCGCCTAATTTCTGAAGTTCTTTTAATGTCTTCATAATCTAATTCTATTAAATTGATTAAATATTTTGTTTATCTTTATATTTTTTCTACCAATTCCAGATTTTGAGGAATGAAGGCGCGCTGTTCACCATCTATCTCAAGATGATAATACTTCGTACTTCCAGTCCCACATATACTTGCTATTCTACTCACCTTACCTACCAACATCAAGTTTGAACAATGTAGGATTTTCACTCTATCTCCTACTCCAAAGTTTTGATTCTTTGATTTTGCCATCGTTTATAATTGTTTAAAAGGAAAACTGTTCAAGTTTGCAGTAAATTAACAAATAAGTTGGATTGAACAAAATAAACAACTTGAAACAGTTTTCCTTATTTGATAAAAATACAATTTTGTTATCAATTAAATGATTTGAAGTTACTCGATTCCTTTTAAAAAAGAGACATCTTCAAGCTGCTCACTCATCCGCATTATTCGAAGAATCTTCTCCCATTTTTCAGGAGTCATTTCTGTATCATCTGATTCTGCATCTTCACTAAAAATATCGTATTTATTCAGAAATGCTTCGTATAAATCGTTCATCATCGACTTAACCTCTTTCTTCCATTGTTTAAAATAGAATTCATACATTTCTTTAGTTTCAATATATTCAGCATCAGTGAGTTCAATAGAAACAACAGTTTTATATTTATTAGAACGATACTCGATAGAATCTACATTTAAAACTTTATGTAAACATTGAAATAGAAGTTTCCGAGCGTATTCATTATAATATGGCAATTTGAAATATTTCCTTTCTTTCTTTTCATTAAATAGAGTTTCGATATCCAATCCATTAGCCAAACATAATGCATCTAAAGCTCTTTTAGCTGCTAATGCTTCACCCATCTCACCTCTTTCTACAAGAGCTTGAAGTTTCTTAGCTTTTTCGATTATCTTTCTATCCATAATATTTCTTTTTTTGAATGCTTAAAGATACACCTTTGGACCACGCGGTCCAACAGTTTTCAATTAAATTTTAATGACTTGGACATATTTTAATTCACCTGTATATCCTCTGCCACGTAACTCTTCTATGAGTTGTCTTGGAGTAAATTTTGCCAAATCAGGATTTACAAAAACTTTATGAATACCTGATTGTGATTCTTTTTTAATTTGATTTCGTAATTTATCATGTGAATTTTTACATTTTTTGCATACATTAAGATGTCCATCCTTACAATTTACAGAAGTATAAAATTGGTCTAATGGTAATTCTTGACCACACTTCTTACACACTTTAGTCTTTACTTCGTTTTCCATAATTATTACAATATTAATGTTTTGATGACTCTACCTGAATTTGCTAAGTGACTTTCAATCTCATTTAAATTCAATTGAAAACCTGATGTGAGACTATTAACAGTCAATACTATGAGATTAGAATTAGGAATTATCTCATAAACTCCTTTCATGAATTTACCGTATTCCCACAATAACGCATCGAGATTGTCTGTCACATCTGTCCTAAGACACTCGATAATAAATGTACTGATTTTTGATTTCATATTTTCTCGTTTTTAATCATTATTCTTTTGGATGTCTAAAGATACTACTTTTCTATGAGATACCAAAAGTTTATGTCCAAATTGTGTATCAAATTAATATATATTAAGAAAGGACCTTGTTTCACAACAAAGCCCCTTCAAAACTCTAATATACAAACATGGCTAACACGTAATAAACTCTTCAATCTTAGTTTCTTTAATATCAACAACACGTGTCTCGCTGAAAAAATCTTGATTTAGAATCTTACTCATCATTTCACTTGCTTTCGTAGAACTTTCAGATTGTATGAGATATTGTATCTTATTTTCTTTCACTTTACCTCTCATATCAGTCTCGAACCATAATCCTTTACATAAGAACCATAATCCTTTTCCTGAATGAATACCAGAAATATTCATTTCTTTGATAGGACTAATATCAAACTCAACATCGATATTCTCATTGCCCCACTTAGTAGCAATTGCTTCTGCATCAGTATAATTAATTGCTGAACAAGCAATCACATTCTGACACTTTTTCATTCTCCTACTTGCAGAATTTTCATCTTCTGCCCAATAAGAAATTGTTATTTCAAAGTACTTGTGCAACATCTTCTTAGATAATCAACATTCTTTTTGATTAATTCGATATCTTCTTCTTTCACCTCTTTCTCAAAGTAATCTGGAGGTGTAGGTATTCTTTTGAATACACCTTCCTTCTCAATCTCCACACCGTGCAGCGCTGACAAGATAGGATAACAACTGTCAGTTGACCTTATTGCGTGATGATTAGTATTGTAACACCTGAATTCTATTGGATTTCCTTGTCCTAAGAAATGTAATGGTTTACGTAGCAGGTCTTGCTCTTCGAGTTTTGTAACCAACAAGGTTCTTGCTTCTGCAATGTCCGGATTTTTCATAATGTGAGGAATTGCCTTCTTACTCATACCAATGCAAGAAACAAAGTCGTTATTCAAGAAATACTTGTAACATTCTATCCAATCTTCATAAGTATCACCTTGTGGACATGCAAGTATACTGGTCCTTTTGTAGAGGAAACCTTTTCTTCTTGCATCCTTCATCCAATTAAGAAATTGATTGAAGTTGTTCAACGTTTCTTCTTTGTTATAAAGAACATCGAGAGGTATTACTTCATTGGGTTGGATTTCGAGTGTCAATTTGAATAGTTCTTTGTTGGTCAATACTTCACCTTCATCTCCCACACCTGAGTCAAGTATAGTGAAACGACCTTGTTTAACGGCATTCTTCGTATATTCACGATACTTTTCATCTCTTTTGTAAAGTTGTCCAAGTATATAGAAGTTCTTATCTCCTAATTCACTCAATTCCAAATGATTCATAGGAGGAGTAACAAATATTTTCATAGTCTTTTAATTAAATTTAATTTCTACTTTATCTTTTAATTCTGGTGCTGTTACAAGATGAATAATAAAGTCTTTAAGACCTATTTCAGCATCACCTTTTTCAATCTCCTCAAAAGAGTATTGTTCATTCTTTATTTCGTTTGATACTTTCTCAAAACGTTCTCTTCTTGTCTCTTCTTTCACAGACAATACAGTAACTGTAAAGTCAACTTTAGAAGAATTTTGAACTAACGTCTCTATAATCTTATTGAATAGACTTTTTTGTCTACAACCTACAATATATATCTTGTTAATAGATTTCAAGTTCCATTCAAATAAAATCTTTGAACATATTCTTTCACAAAGTACCTCACTAAGGCCTGAGTCGAATGTCCTCATTTCAGAATAGGTCAATTTACGAACTATATCACCAATTTCAATAACACCATCATTCTTTTGCTTCACTTTATTCACATATGTGGTCTTACCTGAGAAAGCTTCACCTACTACAAACTCAATCTTAGGGAGTTCTACTATTAGCTTTTTAAATGCTTCATTGAAGTTTTTAGGTTTTTCTTCAGTAGAGTCATCTTTCACTTCCACTTTCTCAACTATAGCATAATTTTCACCATCTTCACTGACCTCGACTGAGTCAAAATCAAATTGCTTCAAGATATTTTTTGCAATCATTTCACATGACATGGAGCCAAAATCATAACATTCGCAACCTGATTCAAACACTGGGAATTTTCGGTTTATATATTGTTTTACTTTTCTCCTTAGCAATATAAACTCTTCATCACGATTATCGTGATTAACCCGTTTTTTACAATTGAATTTAAAGATATGTCTGTGAGATTGTTCTAAGAACTTTACCAACTCACCATGATTTTTTGATGCATCAGGATAATTATGAAATCCTTCTACTTCAAAACGAATTCCAATAGATGTTTGTAATTTGTTCATAATCTAATAAGTTATTTTAAAACGTCTTTTAATTGTTTCTTTATCTGCAATACCATAAACTAAACAGTAATCTTTCTTTTTCTTCTGACAAAATTGAACTGGACCTCTATAGATGCATTTACCGTCAAGAAAAAGTCTCATAATCTTTTCACCATTAATGTTTTTGTTTCTTGAGGCTTGTTTTATTACCTCAGGAGAAACTTTATCAGTCCAACCATTTTTATGATAGATGAATGATTTTAATTGTTCGTCCATACTTCATTTTTCTTATTTAAAGATAAGGCTAATTTGTGCGTTCACCAGCGTTTTAGTACACAAATTAGCCTTAATGGATTTATCTCAATTCACATGAACCACCTGCACAAGCAGTCGCTACATTCTCACCTACATTCTTATATTCTTGTTCCCATTCAACATTCTCCCAGTCAATTGGTTTTTGATTCTTAATCTTCTGCCATTGATGGAATATATTCACATGTTTTAAGCAACGTGAGCATTTTTCATCATCACCCTCAAAATAATTCTTAGAGAACTTCTTGAATCTACGGACCCAATCATTCCTCATTTCAATTTTGTGTTGCAAATAAGAAGAAATTGCATTGACGTCACTGATACACAATCCATCTATAGTCACAAGAAGTTTACCATCTTTAATGTGTTTTTTGATAAATGAGAGTAGATAATCGTCAGTATAGATTAATAAGTCATTAGCCTTACCAGTCGCTGCATTACAAGCTGTCCATATATCACCAAAAACTTGTAATCCATCTACAATAAGACCTGAAGAAAGAATTGCACCTTGTCCATATGTATCAGCAAGCTCTTTTTCATCAAGATAAGAAGTATAAGGAGCTTGTGGATAATCGAGGTCACCAGTTTCAGGTAGAAAACTCAATCCACAGAATCCATCTTTATGCTCCCATATCCAATCTGCAATTTCACTCCACTCATCTTCTTTGACTGAAACTGTACAACTTACATTATGATGATATTTAGGTTTAGCTATTGAAGATGGATGCTCTGTATTAGTACCTTCCATAATCCAACCTTTCTCAGTAGTATAAATTCTATAAAGAAAATCAAGAGTACTGAAATCTGTACGAACCATTGTTTCATCATCAAGTTCAATAGGGAAAGATAATACAGTTTCACCTTTCTTGTTCCAAAATGAAGGATTTGCAATATCTGGATTCAATTTAATAACTTCTTTCAATGCCTGCTCATTGTTATTTGCTTGAATATTACGAATATACTTGCGGAAATGATAAGCGTGAATACCAGAGCCACATCCAAGCAATTGTGACGCGTTTCCTGAAGGTTTAATTACAGTCGTCCTTGCTGCAGTATTAATTCCAATGATTGCAGCGACTTCTTTATTCATTTCTTTTATGATTCTGGCACCTTTTCTTTGTATTCTTTCATTAAAGAGAATATTAGGATTGTCTGCCATACCAGTAATACCAACACCAAGTAACGCATCACGCTTCATTATCTTACGTGTAGCTTCTGAGATTAATGGTAGATTTTCAGTGTAAGCCGCTTGAAATGTACCTAATATAGCCGCTGCACGACATGCTTTATAGAAGTCTTCTTCGGTCTTGACTTTCTTTCCATTGATTTCACAAAGGTTACAAAAGGACCAGCCATATTCAATAGTACCATCTTCATTTTCATACTTAGGATAAAGAAGTGCTTCTGCACAAGGATTTATGACTGCTTCAGTATCAGGCATGAACAATAATCCTGGTTCTCCATATTGTTTAATATATTCAAATATCTTGTCGTACTTTTCTTTAGGGGTATCTTCATAAATTGCCACAGAATTGTTACATCTACATAATTCCGGATGGGCTAAGAACCAATCTCCAGTCTTACACTGTAACATTTCTTCATCATCAATATCAAAGATAGAAATCATTGCACTTCTTCTTATACCACCACTTATTACAGCATCAGCAATGATACATGACATGAGATGAAGTTCGAATGGTCTCAATTTCCTACCTTTTGCTTTACTTAGAATCTTACGTAATTTATCATGGCAAACTTTCAATGGTTCTGGCCCAGGTGCTTTGAATCCACCACTTACAAAAGCACCTTCTGGTCTAATGTGTGAATAGTCAAATTCGATATCACTCAATCCTTTATAATATGATTCAATCAATAGACCAGTAGACAAAGCCCAACCTTCAATCGAATCTTCTATGACTGTACTAACCTTTTTCGAACTATCAATTCCTTTAACAATAGGTAATTGTCTGGTATGTACTTTTTGAACTGACATTCCAGTACCACATCCAGACAACAAAAGTTCCATCAATTCTTGGAAAAACTCAATTCTATTACAGTAACTTCCAGAACAATTGAAGGACCTGAAGTTGTTCTTCAACAATTGAGGACCACCATATTGAAGAGACCTTTGAGAACCAAGGACTTCTTGATTGTAATATGCTGACCAAGCCTCTTGGAATACTTTATTGAAAGCATCTTTATTTTCATCTTTGATTTTTCCATTGAAAAACTCATAATGCATTTCCATAACTCGACTCACAGATTCCGGCCATGTCTCTTTCTTACCATCAGGCTTCACTCTCGAATACTTACTGTAAAATATATAGTCCGAGATTATATCTCGACTATCTATACGTTCATTACTCATTTTTATTCATTTGATTTTTCACGAATTTCTTCTGCATCTGCAGGGAAAAGTATACAAACAGGGATAGAAGGGACCTGAAACATCAATGGTATATTGTCCGTTGATGCATCTCTATCTTTTGCTCGTATCTTATCGATTATTTCGTTAAAAATACTTCTTTCTATATAAAGATATAGAGGTTTGGGTTTATACTTTTCATCTTTTTGTAATTGCAATTTTTCGATTACAAGATGTGTCTGTAATATTTCCTCATCTGGAAGATATGGTGCAAGTTCTTTTATCTTATTTGCACAAATCGCAGAAAAAGATTTCCCAGGTTTTATGACCTGAATGTATAATTTGATTTTCTTCATGATTATAAAATTTTATAGATTCCTTTATCAATTCTTTCTAACTTACCTTCTTTGATTAGAGATTGAAACCAATGGTCAACTCCTGCTCTAATAGTGCCAGGTTGAAACTTATTCATATTATTGATTTTTCTAACTAATTCGTTTCTCTTGATAATACCAGATTCCTCATTCTTCATCAATTTATTAGCAGCATCTACTACTGTATAAATGTTGTCTAATCTATCTTCTCTCATATTGAACAATAAACTAATTCTTTCCGTGCTCTTGTAATAGCAACGAACTTTAAACAATATTCACTATAAATTGCTTCTTCAGTTATAGCATGTGTACTTGGAATAAGACTTTGATTCAAGAAAAACACTCTATCAGCTTCGAGCCCTTTTGATTTATGAATAGTACTTAATACAATACCTTCAGTTTCATCTGTATAGATTCGTTTGATATTGTTTTCAAGACTTTCCATATTATTCCATACGCAATATAATCTTTGTAGGATTAAACACTTTTCAACGAGGTTCAAATATGAAGGATTATTAATTGCTGCAGAATAAGATAAACCTTTTTCTTTCAGACTTTCAATTTTTTCTTCTTTAAGCCTTTCAAGGTCGTCAATACAGTTTATCTTATCAGTCAAAGCACATAATGCGTTACCAAAGTCTCTCCCTTTAATCGTAGCCTTCTTACCTTCTTTAAGAAGTCCAATAAACACTTCAATTAGAGGGAGATTATTCCTGCATAATACAAAGTCACCTACTTGAGCTTCTTGATATTCACCATTTCTTACGATACCATCAATTGCATTAGGTGCAGCTTCGATTCCTAACGAGAATACCTTCTTAGCCTCCTCAACAATTTTCTTAGCACAACGATATGTTACATCTAACGGCAATACTGCTGTATTCGGCAGATTTTGCAAAAGTCTAAAATTCGATACGCTGGACCCAGAAAATTGGTAAATACACTGTTTTTCGTCGCCCACAGAAATTAATCTACCAAATTTTGGCTTGATAAATTGCTGAGTCAATTCTCTTTGCAATACATTCTGGTCTTGGACTTCATCTAAAAATACGACGTCGTATTTAGGAAAATCTTTGTCATCAAGCAATGTATATGGTAACCACAACATATCAGTGAAATCCATCTGGAATTCTTTATTACCATTGATTTTTAACGCACTCTTACTCCATTCGTATTCAATCTTTTGAATATCTTCAATCATTCTGTCACGAAATTCAATATCTTTCTCAATACATAACAAAGGAATATCTCTTTCGTAGTCAACCAATAAGTTCATTCTAATCGTGTTCCATATATCCTGAAGTTCAAATAGATATCTCATCTGTTGTTTCTGAGGTATATCTTTAACATCTAATATTTTCCTTGCTAATTGAAAACATTTATTCTCGTTCAATTTCATCTTAAATGAGAAATTGTAGAATAATACTTTCAATCCTTTTGCATGAAAAGTATTGACTTCAATCCTTTCAGGAACTTTCAATTTGAGTTCTTCAGCGATACTCTTATTGAATGCCATAAACAAGACTTTCTTTCCTGGAGATGTCCTTTTGCAGCATTCAATAATAGTACGTGACTTTCCTGAACCGGCTGTGGCACTTATAGCAATATTCTTTCTTGTCTGTTCGTATGTATCGAATATGGCAAGTTGTCTATCACTCCATTTCATAACTCTATCGGTTGCGTTGAAATAAGCTGTTCTATATATTTAGTCAATGCTTTGTAATCTTTATCACGATGCATACGCATCTTATGCTTGAGTACACTTATCACATCACCAAACTTGAAACCTTGATATTCAACAACTCTCTTGTAATCAATCTTCTCTAAGACCCACACATCCACATAAACTCCTAAAATCATGATACGATAATGTCCATCGAATTTTTCGTATAGAGGTTTAACAGAATTATCTTGCTCGTATACTACTTTATCCATAGTCTGTAATGTAGTTAATGTTGACTTGTCAGGATTTTCAAGTTCAATATCCAAATCGTGTGGCTCAACTTCGAATCCATGTACATACATAGCCATACTTCCACCTACAACCATATTAGTACCTTTAAAATTATTACTAAAGATTGTTAATACCTTAATCATTTTTTCATAATTGTTCATAATTCTTCAATTTTATCAGGTTCGTAATATTCAAAATTCTTATAATCAGCTAAAGCATCAGCAACTGCATTTCCATATACAATAGGGTCAGATAAGTTAGTTCCATGTCCTCTTATCCATTTCAATCTTACTCTCATCTTCTTACTTTTGTAAATTATATCCGCCACTTTTTTCCATAAATCGACATTAGCACAACCTTCCCAATTGTTTTGAATATAGGTGAATAATTTCTTAGTACCATTCACAACATATTCACTATCACTCCATACTGTTACGTTTGATGGTTCAGATTTGTTTACAGCTTCTAATGCAGAAAGAAAAGCTCTCAATTCGCATCTACTTATAGTAGTGTCACAATATCCTTTTGATATGAAATATTCTTTATCGTCACATTGTATATAAACACCAATGCCACCCTTACGAATTTTCCAATTGCAACTACCATCTGTAAAAATGATTATATTCCTTCTTTCCATACCTAAAGATACCAACTTTTTATCTGTTATTGACCAATAGATGCTTTATATTTCTTCAATAAAGCCATATCAAGGGACACGTTTTCACTTGAAGAGACATTTTCAATACCTTTGTTTATAGCGTTAGTGACAAGTGTCTTTTCGTCCAAGATTTCCTTTATCCTTATATCAATAGTATCTTGTGACATTATATAATACACATTAGTGCTATTCTTCTGTCCCATTCTATCTAATCGTGCTATTGCTTGTTCAAGATGAGAAGGTCCATTAGGATACTCAATGAATATCATATTACTACACACTTGTTGAAGTCCATCTATTCCAGTTGATAATGTAGCAATATTCGCAAACAAAAATTGTTTACTCTTCTTCCATCTCTCAACTCTCGCCATCTTTTCTTCTGTAGAAGTCTGACCGATAATAAGTTCACTATCCTTTTTGAATTCTTTATGTAATTGTTCCAATGGCTCTGTGAGTGTTCCAAAAATCAATACTTTCAACTCTTCATCAGCCTCTTTCCAATCTTTCAAGAATTGGATTATGAACTTCAACTTGCCTTTTAAGGACAACTTCTTCAAATTAGCAATTCTCACAAGATGTTCTGCCCTTTTAGCTCTTTCTGCTGCCTCAATATCGAATTCTTCAAGATAGGCAATAAAGTCATCTTCTGCCTTTTTATATTCTTTTGCATTGGTGATTGGACTATCTATCACTTGCTCTATCACTTCAGGAAGTTCAGTCAATACTTCATTCTTGTTCTTCCTGAAATAGCAATAGTGATTTATTATCTCATACAATTCAGAAGTATATGATGCACCAGTAGAATCAAGTCCAAACCTTGTCATCCTTGCATTGCAATATCTATAGAGGAAATACTTCAAGTCAGGGAATATATCGAATCTGCCTATTATCTTCAGGATATTGATTAGTTCTTGAGGACGATTCATTACGACAGTACCACTCAAAGCATATACTTTATTGGCCTTTTCAACTATCTTCATCACTGCTTTTGAACGTAACGATTTAGGATTTTTACACAAATGAACTTCGTCTAATATCACAGCTCCCCATTTCTTTGAAAGAGACCTTGTGTACCTTAATTGTATATCGTTCTTGGATTTTCCTCTTTTATAGAGATAATCGTAATTTATCACAGTCACGTCAGCTTTCCAGTCTGTATTTTCACTATCCTTAGAATCTATGATATGTACACTTCTTTTAGGGTTCCATCTGTTCCATTCTTTCAACCAACTTGACTTGACTGTAGATGGACATATAATAAGACACGGAAATAAATCAAGAGTTTCGACACACAAAAGGCTCTGTGAAGTTTTACCGAGTCCCATCTCACAACCATTGATGCAGTTACCGTGATTTATCATATACGTTATACCTTCTATTTGATATGGTCTTGGTGTCATTGGAAAATTAAGATACTCAACCATCTCTTTAAGAAGTTCCTCGTCAATCATCTTATGGATAGGTTTAAGCTCTATGTCACGAGGTTGAATCACCTTTTTATTCACAAATCCATTATTTTCAAGAAATCCCTTGAACTTCGAAGAATTCTCTAAATTCAACTGTGTATACCATTCTTTAGTCGCTGGATTATAATGACATTTGAACTTTTTCATTTCAGCAACTAAATATGGACGATATTCAAAACCTATCCACAACCAATCTTTATCTCTATAATAATATCTCATTTTCTTTAAACTAAAATAGAGGAATCGTGTTTCACAACAAAATTCCTCTTAATCGATTTATATTAACTAAAAGCACTCAAAACTCAACTTAAAAACTTTTCTTTAAATTCTTGCATCGTAAAAATAGGTACTCCTAATGATTCAGCCTTTTGTTCTTTAGTCGAACCACTACCTCTTTCTTTTACGACTAAACAAGTAGTCTTCTTACTAACTGAAGAACCAATCTTATGACCTTGCTCTTTCAATTTATTCTCCCAATCTTTATTCCTGAAACCGGTAAATACAACCGTCATTTGTCCTTCAAAAGATTTTTCCTCAAGACCATAATAAGTTATAGGAATATGTGCAGAGTCATCGTCGTTCACCCACCAATCTTCAATACCTAAAACAAATGCTAAAGCTGTATTAAATCCGACACCTTCAACTTTGTCTTCAATGTCAGCCGCCCAACTTTCATCACATTCTTTTGCAAAATCAGCTACATCTTTACAAGTATATAACTTTAATCCGTCAAGAATTTTTTGACATGTCTTTTCGGCTATTACACCTCCAAATTTATTATAAGCTGTCAATAATTTTGCAAAATTGGTGCCTTTCTTTTTCAATTCTTCAAACTGTCTTGAAAGTACTTTTGCTGCTACATTTCCTATACCTTCAATTTTTTTTAAGTCTTCTTCTGACAATAAGAGAATACTGTCCGGTGTTTTGTACCCGGCATTGAATAGTTTCTTTATTGTTGGCTCCCTGAATTCTTTGAAATCTAATACTGAAAAGAAATAGACACATCTTGCCAGCATTATACCACTACATTCTTTATTGCAACAAATCAAATCGACATTATTATTATCCCAATCGACCTTTTTACCACAAACAGGACAGATAGAAGGTAATATTTGATTAAAATCACCTGAAGACTTAACTGTCTTTAAATGTTTAGGTATCACATCTCCAGAGCGTGCAATCACTACTCTTGCCCCTTTATCAATAAGATTCTCTCTGACATATCTTGCATTATAAGCTGTACAACGAGAAACTGTAGCTCCACACAACTCTATTGGTTCAATATTAACTACAGGAGCAAGACGTCCATCTTTAGAAATCTGCCAATCGACACTTTTTACAACCGTTTCTTCTCTCTCTGACCAATCAGGATTCTTATATGCAATTGCATATTTAGGATTATTATTTGCAAGTCGACCAAGTTCATTTCTCTTTGAAGCATCATTAATATCAATTACAAGTCCATCGCATTTGAATCCACTGGTCAGATTCTCAAAAAGATTGTTCATCAAAGTTGTAAACGAATCTTCATTCTGCATAAGACTACCTACTGAAACAGTTGCATAAAAAGTCTTTATCCATTTATTGTTCTCGTTAAGAAAATCGAGTTGTTTTTCTTTATCCCAATCAAACCTATCGCAGCCATATCTAACGTAAGCGATTAATCCTACATTATCAGAAACTATAGGTGAATTCATAAGTCCAGCTACAGCATTTCTCGCTGACTTATATTGAGTTGTCTCTTTCAATTTCAAAAAATTGATTGTAGGAAAGATTGCTTCACCAAAAGAATAAGTCACTTTATCGTAAGACCTCCATTCGGAATTTATAAGTTTTTCAAACTTATCCTTACAATTTTGACCATATTCACCATCACCTCTTGTCCAAGCATCTCCAACAATCTCATTTACACATAACGATATTCCATCATATTTAGGTGTTATAACAAGTTTATCATAATATTCAAGATTACAAGAAGAAATCCACTTCAAAATCTCATCATAGGTTTTAACCTTCTCTAAACTGTACATAGGAATAGGGAGTCTCTCTTTCCTATCATTCACTTCATCTTGAATACCTTTCTTGAACCAATCAGCATCAGGATTGATATTATGTAGCAATTCTACCAATTCATCAAATTCTGTATCAGTAACTTTTGGTTCACCTAAACGATACAATGTATTGTAATCACGTATCTGTTTTTCTAATATCTTAGGGTCTAAATTCGATTTTACCATAATCTTATAATTTTGAAAGTTCTGCACGTAATTTCTCTATATCATCACATTCGTTCCCCTTAACATCTTCTTTAGGAATTTTCATAAAAATAGCATATGCTTCTGGGAAATTATCTTTCAATTGTTTTGTTGTATTGATGTTTTCGAGTGCGCATTTTGTCCGGTTTTTGATATTAGACGCTTTCCTGTCTAACTCAATCATTTTATTGACAAAAATTTTTGCTTCTATCGAATTTTTCAATTCTTCAAATTCTGTATCAGTTATAAACGAATATACAAAATAATTAACTTCAACATGGCTCACTATATTGTATATTCGTTCGCGTGTAAGACTTGACAGATAAATACAATCTCTGACTTTTACTGCATTAGGGTATTTATCCATAAATTCAATAACATCTTTTGGTAGATTTTTCTTGAAAAATTCGTCAGCAAATTTACCAAAATCTTCAAATTCTTTTTTTGACTGCTCTATGATAGGCTTGATTATGCTTTTTGCAATCCTATCTTTTTCACTAATTGTTAATCTTTCGCTTGCCATAATTAAAATATATTTTCTTTGTTACTAATCATCCACATATAGTCGTCATGTCCAAATTTAAAGTCTTTCTTTGGCCGACTTTGAATTCTATCCTCAAGAGTCACCGGATTCGTAGTAGATGCTTGGAATGTAAGATGAACTGCAAAATCAGTAATCTCTTGTGCTCCACGAACTTCATTGAAGTAGACGTCTCGAGTTTTTGGTGAAAAACTCTCAACAATATATGCCCTTATTTCACCAAGAAACGAAACCACCAGAATCTGCTTTTGTGTATTATACACAATTGCCCACAAATTGTCATAAAAAGTGTTATTTATTTCCATATCTATTTTATTTGCCTAAAGATACCAACTTTTTATCTATGTTGCAACACTACACCTCTTTAAAGAATGATTTTGTGACTTGATTTCTCTTCTCTCTAATAGTCTCGTCAATAGTGTTCTTGATACCATCTTTATATCTCTTTTTCAAGACTGAAGCCTTTTCTTCATTACTCTTGGAATTGAATGATGAGTAATTGATATTGATATCTCCTTCCTGCTCAGGAATGACTTCACGATAATCATATTCTTCACCACACTCGGGACAAGATGGCACTTCGATAGGTACAAGTTTCATCTCTTTATTATATCCCATTCTATATGAAGCAGCTAACACTTCTTTACCAAACTGCTTACAATCTTTGTTTTTACATTTCCAATATATAGCCATAATTAATAATTATTTCTTCTACCATATTCTGCCATTAGTAACGAATCTGCAAAATTATCATCTTCGTTCTTACACTTCTCAGTTCTTCGTAAATCTACTGTAGGAAAGATTCTATGACAAGCCATAAAACTCATTACCTTTTTATTATCGTTCTTAGGAATACCTTGATGCATCTGTTTCTGCCAAGTCTTTGGTGCTATTTTCGTGTACGATATCCCTAACGAAGAAATTACACCTTCTATCAATCCTACAATCCAACCAAAATGAAAATTTGATTTTGCTGAGCTGCCAAAAATTGAATGAACATCTTCAAGAATGATATGACAATTATCTTCATAGATACTCAAATCAAAAAGATTGTTCACTATTTCATTGACGTCTACAACTTTATTATTCTTCAACAATGGAAATGCAGAAACAAATTTCCCATCTTGGTCTATTATTGATACAAAACCAAATTTTCCAGGGTCGATTCCTATATAATATTTCATTTTTACACCTCCAATCTACTTATACCATTCTCTTTAATAACTTTCAATTGACGAATCTCTTCATTTAATTTAGGTACATGAGTAACAACAAGAATAGGTTGTTTGAGAAACGAAATTGATGAAATGATATTTTCAACACCTAACGAATCAGCACTTTCTAATACTTCATCGATAAATAAAAAGTTCATACCTCCATATTGTTTGGTAGTATTTATCATCGTTTGTAATGCCAATATCAAAGCTATTTCACAACGAGCTTGTTCACCACCTGAATAATAGAAGAATGATTCCATTTCATTTCTGAATACATAAGGAGTGATTTCATCTTTCACCTTACCATTCGCTCCCTTTTTGAATCCTTCTATCATTATTCTTAAGTCACTACCCATCCTCTTCAATATATCATTAGCTGAAAATTGAATATTCTTCAATTGTTCAAGTGCAAGATACATTTTGAAGTCCTTGAATCGGGTTGTCCATTGTTGAATCTTGAATATCTTATCATTCACCTGAAGTATCTCTTTGTCTTTATTTTCAATTTCTTTTTCGAGATTCTTGATATTTTCTTCCAAATGTGACGTGTCCTTTTTCTTCAATGGAGTTGTCTTGAGTTCGTCTATCAACTTCAACTTATGGACTTTCAATTGTTCATTGTCTGTAATTTGTTCTTTAAGTTTATTGATATCACTCTCAATCCTTACAATACTCTCATCAATTTCATAATATTGAGATGAAAGTGTTTTCAACTTGTTCCGGATACTTATCTGTTGGTCAATAATCTTTTTCTCTTCAGCTTGAGTCTCTTTCTTTAGAGAAAGATATTCATCAATTATCGAATCAAGTTCCTCAATTGATTTATCAATAAGACTTTTCTTTTGAGTTTCCTCTTTTAATGCACTTTCAGAAAGTTTCTTCTCAGTTTTCAAATCATCTACACTTTCATCATTCTTCAAAAGAAACTCATGATGACAATTAGGACAAGTTATGACGCCTGCAAGTTTCATCTCTATCGAATCAATAGTCTTTTTGATTGACCTGACTCTTTGAGTAGATTTATTAAGTTTACTCTCTTCATCTTCTTTCTGTTTTTTATAGAGAGAAAGGTCTTCATCGATTTCTTTGTAAGTATCTTGAAATGAATTATCCTCAAGTTCCTCCAATTCTTTTTCGACAGATTTCCTCAACTTAGCAATATCTTCTTTTTGTCGCTCCTTTGCAATCTTAGACTTTTCGAAATTCGATATAGAATTCTGTTTCTCTTTAATATTGTCATCGTAAACGTTGATAATATAAGTCAATCCAGAGATTTCATCATTTCTTTTCTTTTCCAAATCCTCTTCAAGAATGAAATTAAGTTGTTCCTCGTAAGCTGAAAGTTTTCCTTCAAATGAAGATTTTTCATTCTCATAACCTCGTTTAACCTCGTTTAATTCATCTAATCTTTCAGTAATGATATCCTTTGTTTTATCAATACTCGCAAAGTTAATAAAACGACTTATAAGAGCTAATTTCTCTGTATTTGAAGAATTGAAGAATGATTTATAGTTTCCTTTACTTACAATATAATAAGACTTAGCATCTTCTGCAGATATTTCAATCCAATTAGCAATAAACTTATTACCATCATTGACAGTCGCACATGTCACTGGAGTTAACTTACTCTCATCTTCATCAATCAACTCTAATTTGAGAGTTGATGAACCTTTTGTCCTAATTTCTCTTTCAATAGAAAGAATCTGCTTACGAATAGGACAATGAATTTGAACACAGATATATGCAGAATCTTCACCTTCTCTGATAAGTTTTTTATCGAGAACACCTCTTAAATTAACTCCATATATACCATAGAATAGACCTTGAGAAATACTTGATTTGCCACTACCATTCGAAAGTTGGTCATCCTGAGTCCTATTCTCACCTATGATAGCTATTGATTCATTGACAAAATCGTATTTTAATGAAGAAAAAGGTCCAAAATTTCTTAATATTAATCTTCTCGGTTGCATAACGATTGTTTTACTTGTTCTCTAATTTCATTAAACAATTCAGAATCTCGAAGCAATTCATCTCTAACAGAATCCATACCTTGACCTAAACGATATTCATCTCCGTAATAAAACCAAGACCCCTTTTTCTGACAAATTCCATTTTTAACAGCTATCTCTACTACTTCTTGAACAATGTCAAATCCGACACCGAATCGCAACATTACTTCACAACTTCTGAATGGAGGAGCAATTTTATTCTTCGTTATTTTAATCTTAGTTTTGTTCGCCACTGCAACATCACCATTTTTATCTGTACCAATTCTTGCAAATTCTGCTCTTTGTGTAGCATAAAATTTAAGCGCTTTACCTCCTGGAGTCATCGTAGTTGCCCCTCCGAATCCAAAACCTCCGCCAACTTTATCTCGTAATTGATTGATACAGAATAAAATATTATTATTTTTCTTACAAATATTCTTCAATATACTTAATTGAGTTGATAGTAGACGAGCAACAAGAGCAACCTTTTGTTCACCTGATTCACCTTGTAGAGTTGCTTGAGGTACAAGACCTGCGACTGAATCAAGAACAACTAATCCAATCTCAGGACATTCTAACATCTCCCTTATGATTTCCATTGCTTCTTCTGCTGAATTAGGTTGTGATAAAATCCAATTATCTTCACTCAAATCTACACCTATTTTCTTCACATAATCTAAATCCAATGATTGTTCAACATCTACATAACCAATTGCTTTTCCAAGATTTTTCTGCACAGAAGCACAAAGATGTAAAGCACAGCTTGTCTTACCACTACTCTCGTTTCCGAAACACTCATGAATTCGACCTAACGCCCATCCTCCTCCTAATACATAATCTAATGCAAAAGAACCTGATGAAACAGTTTCTACTTCTACATTAGAACCTACTATTGCTTCTTTACCGAATCGTTTTGTTATTCGTCCAGATAAATCGTCTAATCTTCCCATAATTATAATGCTTTTTCTAAAATTTCTATTCCTTCGTTATAATTGTAATCATTCTCATTACAAAAAGTCTTGAATCGTTCAACTATATCATTAGATGATAATGCTTTCACTTCTTCAGATGTTTCTATATCAAGTATTTCAACTTCATCAAGTTTTGTTTTTACATCTATACCTAATTCTTGATAGGTTTTCTTATCAATAGAGGAAAGTTCATCTTTATTTCCTTTGAATTCGACCCTTAGAAGATTATCAGGATTCTCATCTTTGAACATCTTGACAATCTTATCTACCTGCTTGAGAGTTGTCGAATTTAAATCAATAGTAATCTTTCTGAATTTCTTTCCTTCAGATGGAATCAAATCATAAGTCAAATCATCATAAAGGACCCAAAATCCTTTATTTTCATCTTCACCAAAATTATTCTGAGTCAATGAACCAAGATGAATAACATTATCTGATAATTCTTGATAATCATGATAATGACCGCTTAATACTAATCCCCAATCCTTAAACAATGATGGTCTTATAGAACTTTCTACAGAACTACCATCATTATTCATACTTCCATCAAATGCAATATGAGTAAATAATACATGATTAGAATGATTCTTTTCTCCACTCACTGAACTAAATTCATCGAGCCATATTTCATTAACAAAAAATGGAATAAAATAACAAGGAATGTCATTAATCAAGAAAAAATCTAAAGTTGTAATCAATTTAAAGTTAGGATGATACTTATATGCATCAAGAAACGAATTCTCACTTTCATAATTGCTCTTATCATGATTGCCTGGCACACAATAAATTTTATGTCCCATTGCACTATATAAATCAATTATACGAGTAAGTGCATTTAAAGTTTCTTCTCTTTGACTTATTCTTGAATCAAAAATATCTCCAAGCCAAACGTGACTTGTTATTCCGAGATTATTTGCTTCACGAATTTCTTGTTCTTGAAGTTTATAAATCTCTTCAAGATTCGATGGTTTCAAATGCCAGTCAGTACTTATTATTATTTTTCCTGTCATAACGCTGTGACTTTTAATGCATTATCAAGATTTTTCAAAACATTATCTTTCTCTACTTCCTTGTCAAAATAGAAGCTTTCCCAGACATTGGAAATTTTTAAAGCTATTCTGAACTTCTTGGTTGACTGTGAATATCCCTCGTCATTATATCTGCTAATAGAAGCAATCTTTATCCTCTTGTTATTTATCTGTACAAACATAATCTTACCAAATTAAATAAGTTCCACTTAATCCTACAAACACATCAAAATCCTTATTGAACATCCCATATCCGGCACCAATCGAAATGCCTGCACCAAAACGAGATTTCTTCTTAGGTTTTGTCCAAATTGTTACATCTTGTATCTTTCCTGGAAGATTAGATGTAATTTCAAACCTATTATCGTTTCCTACTTGTTGATGTGACAATAGGAACTTGTTTGAGATATTGAAATCAAGTTTATACTTTGCTAAATGATTAGCCCAGACTTTCAAATCGTAACCAACAGTATCAGATTGTATATTGAATCGATATAACGAATCGTTCTTTTGCAACTTATCAACTTGTTGCTCAAGACCTTCATATTTATACTTCCACTCAAATTCAATTGCTTCAACAAGTGACTCTTTTTCTTTCAATTTGTTGTAGAGTTCCTTATTTTCTTTCTTGAGCTTTGAAAATTCTGTAGAAGGATATAATTTAATGTAAGTGTTTAAAGAATCGGTATAAAACTCAATATCTTTTGTAAGAGATTCAACTTTCTTCTGATACTTGTAATTTTTGTAACAAACAATCAATGAGCTTAATATTACAATTGTTACAACTATATTGATAAGTTTATAATTCTTCATACGAAAGCGAATTATGGGAGAGATTTCTCCCTCCCTTTATTTTATCATTTTCTTTTTGTTCTGTTACGTAAGGCTTGAAGTTTCGAAGAGACACTTGACTTTGAAGAAATTTTCGTAGTCTTAGATTCGTCGATAGGTGCAGGCTCATCGTCTTCTTGAGGTTCGTCATCAGAAAGATAACCATTGTCAGATGGTTCTTCTCTATAATCATCAAAAGGCAACATTTTACCTTCTTTCATTAAATCATACCATTTACGAAGCTCTGTAACTGAAAGGTCAGATGGCAATTCTTCTGTATCTTCATACTCTCTTTCGATATATTCCTTTAATTCAAGTTTCATCTTAATCAAAGGGGGATATGTTGAAGTTGATTCTTCTTTTTTCTTAGTTCTCGTAGGTTCTGGTTTAGATTTCACTGACTGTTCCTTCTTTGTAGGGATTTGAGCAGCTTCTTTCACTTCATCGTCTTCAGGTACAAGTTTTTCAATTTCTTCAAGTTCATCTAAGAATTGGTCGTTCTGGAAAATTCCGAATTTGTATTGCTCATCAATTCTTTCAAGACCTTCAATCTGAAGATTCCAATCCTTGCGTGAAAATACATCTACATACATATCCTCAAGTTTAGGAAGTTCTTCAAGACTTTCAAGTACTTCATCTGACACAATATTCTTTTCGAAGAATTCATCCCAATTTTCACCAACTTTAGGCAAATCACAAGAAAGTGCAAATTCGAGTTTATTCTTATCGTTAAGACTCGTGTTTACAATTAAAGGATAACCTTTCTCGTAATCTGAGAAAATATCAATACTGAGAACATCATCGTCACATCTTTCAATTGAAATCTTCTTCAATTCTTTCCACCACTGTGGACGTATATCGAATCTGTGAATTTCATTTTCAGCATACACATAACAAACATAATTCAATTGAGCAGAAATACCCCACACCCATTGTTTCTGTTTATTACGATAACCATTGATTGGTGCCAAGAACTTCTTTCTTTCATCTGCATCCTGGATTTCACTTGCCAATTCATACACATAATCAATATATGTAAGAACAGCATCTTTGCCACCCATTCTTTCACTATGGACATCAGAAGTGAAAATATCTTTCATCTTAACTTCTTTTTTACCAGTGTCTTCACCATTACTGTTGTAAACAGGACACTCAACAGGAAGTTTGACTGTCTTACGCGGAATATAAGGTCTACCTGTCTTAGAAGGTAAGACTCTCAGGACATAACGTCCTTCTTTTGCTACAGAAAAGAAACTTGCTCTTCCACCTTGACCACTAAACATAGGGTTTTTCATTGTGTCTTGAGCTTTCTTCAAATTACTATCGATATCTTCGACACTTACCTGCTTTTTGTATTTACTTCTATCAATCATAATGTTTAATTATTTAATACGTTTATTTAATTTATTAACTATTTCATTACCAATCTCTTTATATTGTTTGATATACTCTTCAAATTCCATCCATTCTTTTTCACTTTCAAATATCTCATAATCAACTACTTTCTTAGCCAATAATTCAAGAGTGAGTCCGTATGCAACTGGAGTATTCACCTCAACATTTTCTTTACCTGCACGATTACCGTAAGTAACTTTAATTAAGTCCCAACAAAATGGAGCGTGTAGACATTGTTCAATATAGAACTTATCAGTCAATTTAATTTTCATAATTTATAAACTTGGTTTCTTTATCATATATGTATTTACTTTACCTTCTACCAATTCTTGAACAAATTCGTTAGGAGTGACTTTCGGCAAGATATTGTTCAGCTTTTTATCCTTGGAACTGATTGCCCAAAACAATGTATCGAGTTTATCTCTCTTACATTCGAGTTCAATCAATTCAAGTTGTAAATCCTGATATTCAGTATCTAACTGGATAATCTCGTCAAGACCTTTTTCTGTTAATTTAAATGATTCGCCATCAACTCTTACTCTACCTTCATTCGTTGCAGCTTCTCTTCTATACTTTCTTTTCAATTCTGAAACATATACATCACAGTTCAACTTAGCTTCTTTAGCCTCTTTCTCACAATTCGCTTTCCACATTCCTACTTTGTTCAATAGTGCTGAAATTGTTGTTGCTTCACCGTATAAATTAGAATAATCAATCTTAGTTATATCATCTAAAAAAATCTCTTCATCACCTTCTGTCTCAATTAAAACTATTGTCTTATCTCCTTGTTCAAGTATTATCTTCATATCTTTAATTCTTTAACATTGGTAAAATTACTGTTTATTCTTGTTTTATCCAACTTATTATACTCTTAATGTGAACTTCATCAGATGAAAGAATGGACCTATGATAAAACAGTAAATGAAGTGTTCAAATTAGTCATAAGGCAATACTCTTCTTTCCATTTATCCCATTGAATGTAACCATCAACAAGAAGAAGATTACCTTTACTGGACTGTAGGAATTCTTCATATTCAGAATACAATTCTGAAAAGACAATCACATTGATGAACTCATAGTTACTCTCTAATGTGATGATACAGAATTTGCCTTTCTTCGATTTCCTCTCGACAATATCAAGAACGTAACCGCCAATAATTGCACAGATATCGTGATTGTCACCTTCGAGATACTTCACTTGTCTCACATCATAATAGACAGCTTCATAGAATTGTTCATGATATCTATTAATAAGTTCTTCATAATCGAATGTAGCAAAACCTGACAACTTTTTCTGTTGTAATGTCCACCACCAATCTTCTTTCTCTTTACGTGCTTTGATTATACTTGTCAATAAGTCCTTATCTTCAAGTACTTTAACCCTCTTGTTTTCCCTATAGGATTCAATCAGTCTCAACCTCTCTGCAGGATGTTCTATCCTTTCGAGTTTATCAAATGCACCACTATAAATGAGATTTTCAATCACAGATTTATTGACTGGTGAATTCTTTATTATACATCTATCAATAAATTCATCCAACGAGAAGAATTCGCCGTTTTTCTCTCTTTCTTCTGCAATGAATTGTTGAGCTTTCTCACCACATTGTTTCACTGAATTCAATGCCCAATACATACTGTTTGTCTTGATATCTGAAACAATATTGATACCAGACTTATTTATATCTACTGGTCGGATTTCGATTTCTCCTGACTCTTGAATTTCATTGATATAATATGGATAATCTTTCAATTCAGCATAACTAAATGTCACAGACCAAAACTCGATAGGATAATGTACTTTGAGCCATATACAATTATAACCGTTTCTTGAATAAGCAATTGCATGAGAATTACAAGTAACAATACCTTTATCTGTAACAAAATTATGTTCCGGATGGTCTATTTCAACATCATAAACATTTTCAATGCAATCTGGTTCAATAGACACAATTTTCTGCAATGAGCTAAATAATCCTTTTTCACCTATTTTATTACGATTGTGATTTCTATAATGTTCTTTCTTATGACATGAAGGACAAATTAAACTTAAATTATCAAGTTCATTATTCCCATGGTCACCGTCAAGATGATGAACTTCTAATCTATCACATTCTTTTCCACATATCTGACATTTAGTTATATTTTCACGAAGATAATTTTGATTATCTCTAAACTTAGTATAGGAAGTTTCTTTCTTTTGAAATCCTTCTTTACCTTTTTCTGAATTTAATTCGTAATGATAACGAGTACCTTCAACTCTATTATTTATTTTTCCTTTATCAGTAAAATTAAAGAAACAATCTTCTTGAATATAACCTTCTTTAAAATAAAGAGAATCTTCATTTACAATCAAATCTCTTAGTAAAACTTTTCCTCTTTGTGTAGGAAATTTGTGATTGTCAGTAGTAGAAATAGTTGCACCATTTTCTAATGTTATCTTGTAAGTCTGACGAGTACCTGCAAAAGTTATATCTTTGATTCTTGTAAGTCTAATCCTCTTATCTTTATCAAGAACCCAAACTGAACCATATCCTTTATTCTTATATTTAGAATGAAGTTCTTTATGTCCAGTTGCAATAGCATAACTCTTATCGGTTTTGATTAAATACATTTCTTCAATAGTAGGTTTGAAAGTTGTATTATTACTATGTCTATAAAACCTTTCTCTTCCACTAATACATTTATTAAACGAATATTTACCAAACTCTTCCATCTGCTTCCAAAGGTCTCTTGCATATTCTTCAGTTACACCTTTATCACCAAACTTCTTTACGTATCCTTCAACGAACTTATCACCGAATGTTTTGATTTTTTGTAATAATTTTTTACCAATACATTTTCGTACACTATCAGTGGTTTCTAAGTCAAAATCAGCAAGTTCCTGACAAAGTCTCATAATATCTTCTTGGTACACAAGAAAATTTTTTGACTTAGATAAAACCTTTTCACCACCTATAGGAGCTTCATGCTCAATTTCACCTCTCTTAGCTAAAACAAACTCGTTATGAATATTATTCTCAATCGGTCCTGGACGATAAAGTGCTGCACAGATACCCATCTCATCAAGACTCTCAGGTTGCATCTGTACACAATAAGACGATAATCCTTTTGCACCGAAATGAAAAACGTCATTCAAAAATCCCTTCTTGATATATTCAAAAACCATAGGGTCATCTAATGGAATATCTTTATAGAGGTCTAACTTGATTCCATGATTCTGCTCTATCAGCTTTAGCATATCAGCTAACTTATCAAGTTGAGCAATTCCAAGAATATCTTCTTTAAGAAAACCGGTTTCCTCTATTTCACTACCTTCCCATTCGGTTACACTGAGTCCTTTCTGTTCTTTGATTGGTACCCATTGAGCTGATGTCTTTTCATCAGGAAATATCACAGTACCACATGCATGTATCGAAGCAGCTTTAGGTGTATTGAGACAAATCATCATGTCGTTTATAAGTTCGGTATGAGATTTCACGAATTCTCTCAATTCAGTATCTTTACATATTGATACGAAAAAATCCTCAACACTTTTCATACCTTCTTCATCCCGAAGTTTAGCTGTGATTCTTCTCACTATCTGGATAGGTATACCTTCACATCTTGCTAAATCTGTGATTGCTGCTTTGAGCTGCATTGTAGTATATGTTCCAAGAGATACAACTTGAGATGTTCCGAATCTTTGTTCCATATACTCCTTAACGCGAGGCCGTTCTCGACCACAGAAATCCGTATCTATATCTGGAAGGTTACCCAAAGTAGTAATTTCTCGGATATCCTTTCTTAAATTTTTAATCGTTATCATAATCAACTAATTTATCTCCTTCTTGCAATTCACCAGCTTTGACTATCATTTTCTTGTCTCCTCTAAATATCCGCACAAAATCTGAACTCTTGATTGTTATAGGTTTACCATCGTTTTCATTTATGATAACCTCTTCAACTTTATCATGACGTATAAGACGACCTGTTGTTAAAAATCTTTCGAACAACAAATCATAATCAAGAGGATTGATATGTGTCAAACCCAATAGGTAAGTTATTAAACTCCCGGCTGATGAACCACGCCCTGTGCCTAAAAGTATATCGTTCTTTCTACACCAATTGACAATGTCTCGTAAAGTCAAGAAGTAATCAGCAACTTCTCCATCTTCAATTATCTTCATCTCTCTTTCGAGTCTCTCACCTATGACATCATTACTGTACTTCTCAAATATCTCAGGATGCTCTTCTAAACCTTTGAAAATAAGGTCTTCGAACATTTCTACGTTACTGTCGTATTGTTGAGCTTCTTCATCTGTCATCCGATAAATAGGCATATGTCTTACTTGAGTCTCAATAACGAAGTTACATTCAAATGAGATTTCCTCAAGATTGCTTATTGCATTTTCAAATGTCTCAAAAAATTTCTCGTCATCAGAAAACAGATAACTCAATTCTTCAAAATACTCTTGATAATTCTTGAAGTATTGATTGTGACTTTCGTGCGTCGGTACTTTACCGAGTTTGTTCAACTTATCTTTGATAGGATTCCATTCCTTCTCAATATAATAAGCATCACACATTGCAACTGGTTTTAAATCGCTTTTAAAGAATTTCTTCAAATTATCGAGATATTCTCTATCACGATTGTTTTTCTCATATATAACTGTATCTAACTGGTAATAGGAAGTTAATTCTTGGAGATTCTTTGGAATATCTTTATAAGCAATTGTTTTTGGGTCCCAAATGAAAACCAATCCATCACAATATTCCTCTAATTCTTCTTCAGAGACGAATGATGAATCTTCAGTATTCATAATTTCATTCAACTTCAACAAATTAGACCAACCAACACTATTCTTTACAAATGCCTTTACAGTATATTTAAGGTCCTTCTGTTCATTTAGAATTTTAATTTCTAATCCTTGTATTGCACGAAGACCAGCTTTCTGACATGCATTCTGGAATTTCATGGCTGCAGCAAGTGTACCTTTTTCACACAAACCAAGACTTGTGATACCAAGGAATTTTGCTTTCTTGCACCATTCGTCATACAATCCTACACCATTCATTAATTCAAATGGTCCATGTATACCTATATAAGTTGAAATTCTGAAAAGTTCATCATCTAATTGAGCTTTTCCAATCCATTTTACTCTTTCAAGCTTGACATTCTTTTCTTTTCCTTTCTCAAGTGAATACCAGATACTACCGAATCTGAAGATGTAATAGTTACAATCTGTCAAATCACATGCCCAATGGAATTCTTCATCGAAAAGAATACCTTTCTCATCGTCATCCCATTTGATAGGTTCAAACAACTCGTAGGTCCTATCATTGATTTTTAAGACGAAATCACCTAATTCTTCATACGAAATAAAATTATCGTCGAGATATTGTAATAAATCTGCATATAGTTCATTCATAACAATATTCTGTTAAAAAGAAAAGGCTGAGATAGATTTCTCGTACCTCAACCTTTTCATAAAAATATTCAGAAAGAAGGGTTTACTTATTCAACAACATCAAAGAACTTTTCACATACATGTTTTACTACAGTGTAATATGTTGAGAGTTCCTTTGAAATCTGATAGAAAGAACGACCATCATTCTTCAAAAGTTCATCATAAATCTTTGAAGAAATATCACTCATCTTTTCAGGTTTTTCACCTTTCGGTTTTACATTCAATTTAACTTTCGGTTCTCTTGGTGCTTTCGGAGCTTTTTCTTTAGGTTCTTTCTTGGCTTTTGGAGCTTTTTTAGCAGCTTTCTTTTCTTCCTTTTTAGCTTCTTTGCGCTTCTTCTCATCTTCAGGACGAGGTTCTTCAGCATCTTCTTCAACTGTTGCTGCATGCTCAGCAACCATCTGCTCTTCAGCAGCAACATCTTCATCAGAAGCAATCATTTCAGGGTCTGTATAAGTTGAAATTCCAGCTTCTTTCTGTTCAATCAACTTTGCAAGTTCTTCTTTTGAATACTTTGCGTAATTAGGAATACCAAGCTCATTTGCTTTTTTACGAAGTACCAGTAACGATTCTTTAACTGTTCCCATAATAGATTAATTTTAAATGTTTTGTATTAATGTTCTTTTGACACTGTGAAGATACGACCTTTTGAAAGATGTAGCAACACTTGGTCGAATTTATTTCTCAGAAAAGATTACCTTTTTCAATTGTTCGAGTCTCTCTTCAACACTTCCAGTAATTGTAATATAAGGAATGTCATAATTCTTCAAAAATTGTTGTATCTTCATGTCAACATCCTTCTGGAACTGTTCATCTACTGACCTTACTCCATCTTCAACAAGAGGAAATTCAATAGGAAAATAAACAATCAATGAAAGTTCATACTTACGACGAACAACTTCTTTTCTTTCACGAAAATCTTCGTTACTGAGTTTATTGTAATCTTCATCTTTAGGATTACATGTATCAAACAATCTTGAAGTGTAAGCTGCAACATCAACAATACATCTATCACTTACTGAAGGATTATCAAACATCTTATCGAGAATTTCGTTATAAGCATCAAAAATCTTCTTCTGTGATTCAGAATTACCATTTTCATTGATTACAACTTCTTCTCTTTCTAACATCTGACGTACAACTTCTGAATAGAAGTTCCACCCTTTGAACATCTCGTCATTCTTAACGGCTTCAAACAGTGTCGTCTTACCAGTGCCTTGGGCACCACAAAAACTGATTCTTCTGTGATTAATCATCGATTGTCTCCTTCGCCGTTAATAACATTCCTTTGTTTTCTTGATGCAAGTTTCTCATTATTCTGGATAGCAATCTCTTCAATATCCAATCCAAGACTGTCAGCCAATCCATTGAGATACTTCCAAATGTTCTTCCAAGCACTCAGAACAGCAGTTTTTCTCTTTTCAGGGAAAGTGTTTGTTTCACCATCTTTCCAATCGTCACGCAACCACTTCTTTACTTGTTCAGCAATCTTTCCTACTTCTGAAGGAAGTTTAACTCCAATAGAAGCAGCAGAAAGTTCTGGTTCTTTTTCTGTCCAATTCCAATCTTCTTCAAGAGGAAGGTCTAATTCAACCCGAATACTTGCCAAGTACCACAATTGGTCTCCGATTTCCTTAGAGATTTCTCCGAGTAACTTCTTTTCGTCTTCTACACTGTCAACTTGGTCGAGTTTTTCATAAGTTTCACCCAACTCACCACATAATCCTAATACTACATAAGGAATTGCTACTTTCTCATGATAGGCTTTAGTTGTAATAGCCTTGTTTTCATACTCTTTGTAATTCATAATCTTTTATCTTAAATTAATGTTTCTGTTTTTCAATTATTACATTGTCGTTTTCATCGAAACGTAAATGACTATTTAATACATGATTTCTTTGTTTATCTAAACTTTCTGAAGCTTCAAAAACACTTCTACATAAATCTATAAATGATTTATTCGAAAGATTCCCTTTCATTCTATTTATCTCTTTATGAACCCATTGAACATTTCCTTCAATATATCCTTTGGAAGAATCGATTCTATCTAATGATGCTGTTCTACCAGAAGTATCGTTGTGTTTTTGACCAAAACTTAATGGAATTTTAGTAAAAGCACATTCTCCAGATTGTTTACAGAATAATTTCCATAAATACTCTTGATTTATTTCAACTACCAAATTTCTTTCTTTAGCTTTTTGTAATATTGTAGTCATTACTGATTTCGAAATATCGCCTACAAAATTTTTCCGATTTGATTCTCTTTTAATTCTTTTATCTCTACAAGACTTACAACCTAAACTTCTTCCTGAAGTTAAAAAAGTAACTCTTACATAACTTTCTATTCCGCAATCACATCGTACTCTATAAAGTTTTTCTCCATTTCTTTCGATAATTTTAAAATCATTTTCATCTACAATAATCCAAGCTCCAAAACGCATATTTGTTTTAATTATAGTTGATTGATTGTTTTTCTTTATAGGTTTCTTCTTATGATATCGACATTCATAACATTGTTTAGTAGAACCTCTCTTTAAATCATAAATTCTCTTAACATCAATCTTTCCGCATTCACATTGAACTTTAACTCTTCCACCTGTTAAAATTTCAACAACGGTCCATTTACCAAAACAATCTCCTATTTCCATATCAATACACTAACGATTGTAATTCAGCAACTGAAACTTTCGAATCAAAAAATTTATTATTTCCACTTAAAATCAATGAAATTGCATTATGATTATGCAAAGATTCATTATGAGAAAGTAGAATTTTAAATTCTATTATTCTTTTATCTTTGGAAAATTCTGAATGAAGTAATCTTGCAGCATCTTCAACGAATTTTACATTTGCACCGTTCATTTCTGCAAAAGCCTGTTCATCTTCTCTCTTACAAAAAACTAAAGTTTCAGTTTTCAAAACATTTTTACAAATATCATGAATATCTTCAATCCAAACAATATCATCAAATAAAATTGAAGTTCTCGCTACACTTCTTTGAGAATGTGGAATTGCAAAAATATTTCTTTTTTCTGCAGCATGCTTCGAAAGTTCTGTTGAACAAGGACAAGCTGATGAATATACAAAATCAAAATGAATTACTTTATTCACAAAACCTTGTTCGTTAATAGAAACATCAAAACAAGTTTTGTAGTATTGCCATCCTCCGTTTTTATTGCCATTTTTATCTCTTGAGCGTAAACTTTCTAACCACAATCGATAATTAAAGCTAATTAAAATTTGAGCTTCGTAAGAACCAAGGTCTTTTTGATATTGCATTAATATATCTGTTAATTTATCAATATCAAAAACATATTCTCTGTTTTTATAAAAAGTTCTTAAAATTCGAGACATGTTAATACCTTTCTTTTCTCCTTCTAAAGAAACGGTTCCAACAATAGTTGCTTCGACTTCAATTTCTTTCTTATCTCGCGTTTTAATTTTAAGAGGTAATTTAAAACCACTAATTCCTACTTTTTCAATATTTACACCACAAAATTCTCCATTCTGGAGGTCAGGCATTGAATCTAAATATTCCTGAGTAGGAGTAAAATTCTCATCATAATATTCTTTTAATTCCATATATTTAAACTCCTCGTTTTGTTCCCCAAATTATAATCTGTAATCTATCTGAATAACGATATCCATGCTCTGCACAATATTCGGCAACCATCTGTCTATTCTGGTCTAATTCATCATTTCGTGAACCGGCGGGCATGAGCGTTATATTCCAAGGATTAATGAATCTTGTATCAAACCATATCTCAGTTCCATTGAATTCTTGAGAATATCTCTTACGAGATTTCTTTTGGATATCGTATAACATCAAATCATGGATTTGTTTTTCGATTTCTTTAAAATCTTCTTTTCTGCTAACTACATATTTCAAACTGAAATCCTTTGCATGCTCAATCATATTCCACAATGCTTCGATATTGAATCTTTCTACAGCATGTTTCTTCAAAGCTGGACTCCATTTCATTCCAAGTTTCTTGAGCTTCTCATCAGTAGGTTCTGAAGATGATAATTTCGGCGAGATATTAATCAAGTCTATTTCTTTCAATATAGACTCATCTACAAGAAGCGTTCCGTTCGTCTCTATAAGAATATCCATACAGTAATCATTAGCTATCTCAATCAAGTCAGCAACAACATCTGGATGTAAGAATGGTTCTCCACCACTTATAGAAAGTGCAGTTGTCATCGGATATTTCTCAATGATATCGACAACTGATTGATAGTTGTATTTACCTTTCTCAGGAGCAAAGCTGGAATAAGCGGTATCACATATACTGTTATCAAAACAACAACGAAGATTGCAGCCAGACAAACGGACAAAAATTGTTGCCTCACCTGCTGTATTTCCTTCTCCTTCAATAGAATTAAAGACCTCAATAATTGGTCTTTTCTTTTCATAATCAATATTTCTCATCATTATTTAACTTGTTGTTCTACTTTAGGATTTTCAAACCATTTTGTTTCTGGATTTTTCTTCTGATGTCTTCCGTCAAGATACCAATTGAATAATTCTACACTCCACTCACTTGTTACTGATTGTGAACATTCAAATGGTATTTCAAATACACTCGACATCGATACAATATCTTCTCTTTCTGCAGTAGCACTTCCTGTCCTCGTTTCGTAATATTGCACCTTATCAAGAAATATCTTCGATTCGTTATTATTCATTTTCGTACAATCGAGAATGCTTTGAATTCCTGACAAAAAGAATAACGACAACATTTCTGCTGACGGATTAAATGGTAAAGAGACCCATCTTTCACTATGCTTTTTGATAAAGTCAATGTATTCTTGATTATCTTTGTCCCAAAAAACTGTACAATGGTCAAACGAATTAATGAATTGTTTTATCGAACCCTTCATTAATCCAAAATCATAAATCATTCCAGCATTATCTAAAGCACTTGCCTTCAGACTTACCAATACTTTAAAGGAATGTCCGTGCAGACTTTTTTTGCAATAATTTGTTGAACAATTACGCACAATATGCGCCATCTCTCCTTCGAATTCTTTTGTAATAATCATAAAATCTTTCTTTTAGAATTAATGTTTAAAGATACTATATTCACTTCAGTTTTTCGAGTGGAAGGGTATATAGCAATTTGATTTTGAAGTAAATATATGGCACAAAAGAAGAGATTCCATTTTTCAAGATTCTCACTGAATTTTCATTAGGATGATTAGCTTTGATGGTATATTCAGTTCCTTCCCAGATTACAGTTTCTCCTGGTTTTAATAGATAAAATTTATCCCAATAAGATATTGATTCTTTTGATTTAGGATTATACTGAAAATTTGGAAGTCCATATTCTTGAATAAATTCTTTTTTCCAGAAAAATTCAAATGCTTCATCTAATTCAAAAATGTTCGGTAGTAAGAATTTCTTTGAAAGGTCTAAAATTTTGAATTTCTTTTTCTCTGCTATATCTTCATTCATCTTTTTGAATTCAGGTCTATCGTAAATAATTGACCTTAACTTACAACTTAAATACTCTAATTGTAGTATTTTTATAAACTCTTCATTAGTTAAACTACGTGATTTTTCCATATCGAATTTTTGCTTGCAAAACTACAAACTATCTTTCAATATGGAAAGAAAGGGTTACTTAATTGTAACCCTATTATTTCTCCTTATATATCCCAGTCACCACTCCTTCATCATCTGTTACAAACAAAGTTTTACATTCCTTTAATTCGTAGCATCTCTTTGATAGTCTTGTTACTGTATGAGTGTTTCCATTTTCATCTTCTATAGTGTACATTATCCGACTTCCCTTATTGAAGGTAGGTCTTTCTTTCTTATTTCTTTCATCATCCTCTTTAATCCATTCATTACATTCGTGTAATATACGAAATGCCTTTCTGAATACATCCAGTTCATCATCATTCAATCTTATCCTCTCTACTCCCAGACAAAGACTTATAGTAAGGGTATCTTTATCTTTACCCTGATATATTTGCATTGCTGTTACGTTTCTTATATAGAAGCATATCTCATTCAATATTTCCTGTTTCTGATATGTATTATCAACATCTATCATTACCTTCCTGTTTATGAAGGAGTCTAATACCTCAATCATGTTTGCCATTACATCAGCAATGAGCTGTCTTACCGAATACCTCATGCATGGTATGACGTTCCCTTCTCCTATTATGCGTATCATATCGTCTGCTGTCTCAAGGTTTACATTCATGCCGATTTCCGTTATACACTTTATCACCGTGTCCATATTGGTTCCCTTGATTATATACGTGTCTCCATACTTCTGATTTAGCTTGTATATAGCATTGTTCATTCTCTGTTCAAACATCTTTGTCTCTTTCCTTTCTCCTTCTTCTATCCCCTTGTAGAAATCACTGAGGAATTGTTCCACGTGGAACAATGGACTTTTTGCTGTTTGTTCTCCTATCAATATAGCAGTAATCTGTTTTGATTTAGAGACTGTTAAGTCCATTAAATAGCAAATATTTAATACTTTTTTGATACTGGCTTCTGTACAGCACACCAGAATACTGTTGTTGTACTTTTTCTGAAATTCTTCCTTTTCCATAATCTTTTTATTTTTAGGTTCTGTGAAATATCTATATTGGGAATCAGAAAGATAGAGGTTACTCCAGTTTTCGCCCCTTCTTTCCGTATACTTAATAATTCGTAATCTTTTGTCTTGTATTGGCAACGAATGTCTTGTTGTTTCCAGATAGCTTTATCGGACCCAGGTTCTCCCAGTCGCCGTTTGCCCAGGTCTTCATTATGCTGGAATCTATGTACTTGTCCATATTTTCCTTAATCAGCTTCTTTGCAGGTGCCAAGGAATGGAAGGTGAACATTACACTTGTTTTCTCGCAGTCTACATCATATTCCCACTTTTTCAATTCCTTGTTGAATCTGACACCCTTGTACTTCATCGTTACGGGTTCACTGAAATATACTGTATAAGTTTTCATATCTTAAAATTTTTAATTATCCAAATCTTTTAAAGTCATTCACATAAACCAAATAGTCTTTCTCGTAGAATTTCCAGCCGTCATACAATCTGTCAAGATAATTCCTAATCATTCTCATGCAAGCGGCTTTCATATAGTTCTTTTTCTTGTGTCTCTTAAGAAAAAGCATCCAGTTCATCGTAGTTGTATGTCTCATCCTCATTAAAGACCTTAGAGCCGTCAGTATCGAAATTTCTGATTTCGTTTATCTTCTCGTAAATGTTGTTCTTAAGTTCTTCAAGTGATTTCATGATTTATATCTCCTTTTGTTTTACACTGTAAAGATACACCTTTGGACCACGCGGTCCAACAGTTAGACCAAATTATTTGTGTAAAAATTTATAGGCTCCATAATCTCATCCAACGCTTCAAGTAATTCTTCTTGAGATGCATCACCTGGGTCTTTCTTTTTATCTTTCAAACAAGCAATCCCGACATTAAAATACTTCTGTAAAGTCAAAGCTGTAGATTTTATCATTTCAGGTTTATCAGGGTCATAAAGCAATATAATATTCCTAACACTTCCTTTCAATCTCAATAACTTTATCTGCTCTGTACCCATATTATTACCAAACGTAAAGATACATTTTATCTCATCTGATTCATAGAGATGAAGTTTATCATCTACAGATATATAATCGAATAGACCTTCAACTATTATAATGGTATCAGTTGTGTCTGTAATATTATCGTATCCTCCTAACACTCTTGAAAATCCATCTGTAGAGTTTTCATATCGGAGAACGAGTTTTTCTTTTCCTTCTTTGAATGCTTTAAGGTTCTTTTCGTGCCATTCTTTACTTTTCTTTGAACGTGCCAACCAAGCTGTTGTCTTTCCGTTCATTGTAAATTGAAATATGATTTTGTCGCGTAATTTCTTATCAAGAAAGAAGTTTGTGATTGCTGGCTTGAATTCTTTATAGTATCTCTTATTAAATCCTCGGTTATTCAAATATTCATCTTCTTTGAGATATTCTAACTTTCGAGGAAGTTTACATTCAGTTAATTCTATAGGATTTTCATTCCCCTCATCTTTTTCTTTTATAAGAGGAGTCAACTTCGAAATTTTTACGCTATTTTCATAGTTTATCTTCGCTAAATCTAATCTATTTATTTTTTCAAGGAAATTCTTCAGATTAGTCTTATGACCGCATTTAAAACAAAAAAATACCCCATTATTACCTGCATCATTAAAATGAATTCCCCATTTTTTACCACCTTTACCGCAAAAAGGACATACTTCATCCTTATTAGTCAACCAACCTGCAGAACCGTTCGGAGTCAATGAAAGTTCTGATATTAATTCATCTTTATCAATTCTAAACATCGTTATACTGTTTTTGCTCTACTTGCTTTATGTAATTTTTCTTTTTCAGGCTTTGATTCTGATTTTTTAGTTTTCTTAGGTATATTGTTAAATAAATCGATTGTCCTACTTCTGCTATAGAATCGTCCTTTATCATAATTCGTTGCAATAGGCAGTATTTCATGAGACTCTTTATAGTCACGTAATTTATCAATATATATACGCATCAATTCTTGTCTCTTCTCTTCTCTTGTTTGATTACCAGTAAATACAAATGAAAACGGTTTTACAAGAGTCTTGTCTCCTTCTGTATAACTTCTATCAATAACTTTATCAGTATTATCCCATATCTCTATAGGGACGTTACTTGCTTGAGTCGCAGTAAATCCTACCATCTTGAATTCTACACATATATTCTTGAATAATTGGGCACAAGTTTGCAACTTGTCTTTCTTGAATGAAGGATTATTGTCAATAGTCTTGTTTATTCCTGTAGCAACAAGGTCTAATGAATCAAGAATAAGTACTCTTGGGAAATATTGATGTTCTTTATGATAATCAAGAATCAAGTTCCTTATATCTACCATCGTCGCTTCACCAAACTTTTCAAATCCATAGACGTCAATATCTTGACCAAACTCTTTCATAGCTTTCCATGTCTGTTGAATCTTATTCTGGTCTTCAGTCTTAAGATATCCTTGTCTTATATCATTGTAGGGTTGATTTGTCCAATATTGGTCGTATCTATCGAGGCATGCTTGAATTCCACCTTCAAGCTGTATATGTAAAACAGAATTTCCATCCAAAGCTGCTTGCATTCCGTGATGTCTAAGAACAGTTGATTTTCCGATACCTGACCTCATAATCCATAATACAGTATCTTCAATAGAAGCTCCTCCATAAGACAATTCATCAAGTCTATCAATCCCAAGTGTTATTTTCTCAGAGATATTACTCGAATCAATTGATTCACGTCTTTTTCTCATTCGTAAATCAAATCCATTGAAGACTTGCTGAAAACTACCTCCGTCGTGTCTTAATGATAGAGAAAGTATCCTTTGACTCTCTTCTGCGTTTACCCGTATAGCTTCTTCCTTCTTTCCTTCTTCATAAAGGTCATGTACTTTCTTAGAGAGTAATTGAAATTCTACATCCTTAATATAAGATTCGAGTTGGTCTATGATTATTTCTTTATCAACTTTTGAAGCACTTTGAATTTCATGAATTGTTTCTTGAACAAAATCATTATCAATATATTTTTGAGAAACAGCTCCTAAAGATGGAACTGTTTCTTTATCAGTAAATGTTTCAATAGCTTCTCTCAGAAGATATTTATATCCTGGCCACTCTTTAGGTATCAATTGATATGTCAAGTTTGTACATGCTATCTGAGTCAGTGTAGGGTCAAGATAGATTAACTTGAACAATTCTGCCATAAAGTTGGCACTTAATTTCATCGCCATATTTATACTAAATCTATACTAACTTTAATTTCTTTCTCGTCTTCACGTAAACTATTGATACTCAGGAAGCTACTGAGTACCACATCGTCGTGTCCCGACGCAGCTTCAAGTTTTCCATTATCACTTTTAAATGTAATAGAGGAAAACTCTCCGAACATTATATCAACAGCTTGCTTTGTTTCACCAGGTGCATAAGGACACTTTATTTGTCCTCTTTCGAACATTGCTGAAAGGCTTGGTAAACCAGTGTAAAGGTCTTTCTTATTTCCTTCTGTTGTCGTAAAAGGCTCTATGTTTTTCAACCCTCTTTCTTGTGCTAATCCAGAAAGTATGGACTGGAATCCATTTGCTTCACACCTAATTTTATTCGGTCTGAATAATCTATCGAGTTGAACAATCTTATCTATCTGTTCATTATGAGACATTCCTCTTTGTCTATAATAATAAAGTAGATAATAATTCTTCATTGTATCGATACCCCATACACTATAAACAGTATAGTCAGCACCAATATTACCAGATACAGCAAAATCAACTCCAATATGTACTCTTACTAATTTGAAAGGATAGTCATCTATTGACGTTGCAAATCTCACATTCTCCATTCCGACGATACTTCTCATTAGATATTCATATGGGAATATTGTCGAAGAATCACTGATAGGTACTACCAAGTACTCACGATTGAATACAATTGTACCAAGTTCTTCTTTCTTCATCAAGATTTGGTCAAATGTATATCGGTCTGGAGCAAGTGGTCTTCCGTCAGGAAATATAATCGGATATTCAAAACAATAGAAGCGCTTATCTGCTTTCAGTACTTGATATAACTCATTAGGTGCAGAAGAATAAGGAGTTCCACAAACTAAAAAGTAACCATAAGGTTCAACAATCGGCTCTATAGTACCTTTAATCAGTTCTTTTAATTTTTCTCTCTGTTCATCAGAATAAAGAGAACTTTCATCCGGCATATCATCACAAACTGTTGCACCTACGTGTAATCCACGAATAAAACCATCCCTACCACGAACATGAAGAATACTACCAGTTTCTGTCGTTATACCAGTTTCACCAATAGATGCTTTATTATTAGGATTTAGTTTTTCTCTCAGAAGGTCATTCGTTTCGATTTCTTCTCTTACTTTAGCTATCTGAACTTTAGCTAATGTCATCGTTGAAGTTATATAACAAGTTTCTTTTCTATTTGCATTATCTATCGTATCAGGTCTCCATAAAGTTGGCTTACAATAACTCCATAATCTCCAAAGTACAAATGCATAAGACCATTCAAAACTTTTGCCACCTGCGCGAGCACACAAATAACAGCTCCACGGATACAACTGCGTTAAATTGCCCCATTCAACATTCCTCCATCCCATTCTAAACTTAGGAAGCATAGTCAATTTAAAGTAATTAAATGAAAGAATCTTCAGTGTTGTATCCATTGAGGCTTTGACATTCTCAACATAATTCAAATTTTCAGAATCAAGTGTTCTTCCAAGATACATTGTCCTTTCTGCTTGAACAAGCATTTCACGTAGCATTTTATCTACATCATTCTCATATCCTTCAAGAAGCTGATTCAATGCTTTGCCTGGAAGATTTTCTATTATCTTATCGACATTCTGATATAAATGATTAAATTGATTGCCAGACAACAAATCTTTACCGTCTAATGTTAGCATAATTGGAAACTTTCTCTATATCTTTCTTCTTTCTGTTCAACATTTGATTGTTGACCTTCACCTCTCAATTTCTTAACATACGAAATAAACAATTGAGCATTTGCTTTTGTATCATTCAATGCTCTATGTGCATCTACGAGGTCAATGCCAGCTAATTGACAACATGTCCCAAGTTGATAATTCATTTGTTCTAAAGCTGCCATATGAGCAATTTGCATTGTATCAATATAATACTTTACATAATTGTCTATATCATCCTTCATATAGGCAAAAAAATTCTTCATAAAAGGGTTATCGAACCCTACGATATTATGTCCTGCAAGTGTACATAATTGTCTTGGATTCTTATATTTAGTAAACCATTGTTTACATGTCTTATAGATGTCTTTCAATGGAACAGAATTCTCATCCTGAATTTCTTTTGTTATACCGTGAGTTTCGAGTGCTTGTTGTGAATATACAAGGTCTTCTTTATATCCGTATGGAAAAATCAAATCTACCTCATCAATTATTTCAAGTTTGTTCATATCGACACAAACCATTGCAAGTTCAACTAATGGTGCATTATCAAATGCGATACACTTACTATTCCATAGATTACCAGTCTCGAAATCATATACAATCACGTAATTCGACGAAGTTTTCATAATTATTCAATATTAATAACGTTAGGGTCTGATGTTACAACATTATACATTTTAATCGTACAATGTTTTCTTGGTACTAATTCTATTGATATATCACCAAGATAAGCAGGTAACTTTCTTCTTATAATATAGAAGGTTACATCATTACGATTGAATTTCTTTCCATTCTCTTTTTCGAAATTTTCATTCAACCATATAAGTATTCCTCCTGCATTTACATTTTCTAATAAAATCCTCTTTTCCATATCATCTCATTAATAACAATCTTTCGTAATCAATATCTCTATCTTCTTCATTCTTATATATGATATAGAGATTCTTTATAGGGTTATCCTTGAATGAAGCCGTCTCGTCTTCAAGTTTGTTTATAATTATTACAGGTTCACCATTTTCATCAAAATCTTTTTGAAATGTAATTATAAAAAATTTCAAGATACTTAGATTATTTCCGAGTACAATATTTCTCTTTTTGAAATTTTCATTGAAACCATCCCAATTCAACGCTTCATCATAGAGTTCTTGTATTTTTGTATTTGAAGAAGGATTCTCGAGATATTCTCCAATCCTATTAGCCATCCTCTTTACACCTACATTCTCAAGGACTATCTTACACAATTCAATCACTTCTTTATCTGTACTCATCTTTCTCTTTCTTTAAAAGTTTTTCAATCAACTCTTCAGGAATCTGTCTCTGTAACTTACTTTTATCACCAAAATCATAGATGTAATGACAATCTCTACATGCTAATACAACATTCTCTTCATCACATCTCAATGCCGGATGTGCACCTCTCGAAAGAATATGACTGAAATAAATCGCTTTAGGTTCTGAGCCAAGATATTTACCACAATGAAAACAGTAATGAGGACGACTTGACCATATCTTCTCAAAAACATCATTCAAATCATTCTTTCTCGTCTCGAGTGTTTTCCTGTTTAATTTTTCCTGTTTTTTCTTGTTATAACAATCTTTACACAACCATTTGTTTCTATCGTATATCAGATGGTTTTCATTACAAGAAACACACGGTCTAACTTCTTCTCTTATCTTTTTATAATATGTCATGGCACTTATTTACAAGTCTACACAAATTGTATTCTTGATGGTGTCCCCACTCCACCTCTATCGGCTATTTGCCAAAGGCGTTCACCGACTACTTTTCTTAAAATTCCTATCGCTCCGTTTAGGTCAGCGTTTATCAGTTTGCCCGATGCGCTACGGAATAGACCTCTCTTTATGCGCTTTCCCATATAGTTCTCGTGGTGGCACATGGCTTCGTTGGAATAGTGGTCGGTCTTGGAAGTATAGCTCTCTTCCGTGACTATGACCTTAATTCCTATTTCCTCGCACTTGTATTGTATCATGGAGATTAGCTTCTCAAAAGGAATGCTTACAAAGTTCTGATTGTTCACCTTGTCCATATTACAGTTCTGCTTCCAATCCTTGTTGTTCCCTATCACAATATTACCAATGTGGTTATCCTTGCAATAGTTGACTATGAATCTTGAAGCTTTGTGCATATAGTCGTGTACTTTACAGTTCCTCTTTAGAGTTAACCGCCCGATACGTATGCTCATTCCCCGACCACTTATCAAGCTCATAAGGAAAGCTCTACGCTTATTAAAGAATTGGTTCATGGACTTTAGCGGTCTGCCGTTAATGACAAAACAACGGTTGTGTTGTGGGTCAAATGATGTGGCGAGATTGTCAAGTCCTAAGTCAATACTTAAATAAGCCGTATCGTCCAGTTCGGTGGCTTCTTCTTTCTCTTTTTCATAAACTACTTCTATTATGTGGCAACTGCACTGTGGGATTATCCTCACTTGGCACAAGTTATCTACTTTGGTTCTTATTGGTTCTATCCCGGCACGTTTCGGGAAATGGATATATCCGTCCTTCAATTTACACTGCTGGTTGGTAAATACCACAATGTTGCGTCCTCTCGTTTTATGCTTGTACTTGGGAAGTTTGGGACGGGCTTTCAGTTTGTCCTTCACCTTGCAGAGTTTGAAGAATCCCTTCCAATTCTTGAAAAGTATCTTTATAATCTGTTGGCTCGTCTGTGAAGGTAAGGCTATATAGTCCGCTTGTTTATCTTTAGCGAGCATGGTGGTAACTTCATATTCGGACAAAAACTTCTTGTTCTGCGTAAACTCTTGTCTAATAAGATAGTTTACGTAGTTGTACAAGTTCTTGGATAGGAAGCAAAGTTCATCCAACCGCTTGTTGCCTATTGCTATATGTCGTTCTACTCGCTGCATCTACAAAGGTAAACATTTAAGTGTCAAGTCCTATATAATTGCCATTCTAATACCTTTTCACATGATTCTTTATATCTACATCCAGAACACCTTATCTTGTGATACAATATTCCGTTGAATTCTCCACAATGAATAAAACCTCTCGGTGTATTCCAGTATTTTTTTCGTTGTTCGTTCAAATACCTCTCTGAATAGAGATAAACTTTATTTTGTAGAGGGTTTTCAAGTCTTCTTACACGTTGGAATTTTGACACAAGAAACATCTTTTCTTCAGTTCTTTCATTCCATCGTTTTATAGCGTTTATACTTATACATTTCAATAACGTTACGGAATATCTACTCGAATATCTATTCATAGATAAAACAAGTTGAAACAATAAATATTTCCATATTTCATCTACAGAATCAATTTTTGAATTTTCAAAAAACCGTTTTATCGCATTCACATTCCTTGAAGTCATCTTCACATGATAATACGGCGAATAAACCTTCTGCATCAAATACTCGAATATTTCTACAAATTCTTCTGTCATAAAAAGTTGGTATCTTATTGATGTAAAAGAAAGGACGAAAATTCGTCCTTTCTCGTGCCTAAAGATACAAAACATTTATTATCAATCCCACGAAATTTCAAGACTTAGTGTCTCTTCTTTATTATGTGTTACCGGCTTATAACGAGATTGAGTCGTCAAATCTCGTTCAGCAACGTTATTGTAATCTTCAATAGCTTTCTCTTTGTCAACACTTCTCGATATCCATAAACCAATCATTTGTCCAGGTTCCATATTACCGATTGTGACCTTATCTTCTTCTGTAGCATCATACAATTGAGTATTGAATGGTGCACTATATATACTTGGTATTGATTCCATGTATTGAGAACCATCTTCATTCTGATTTAAAAGTGTTGCACCTATCTTACAAGAACAATATGTATTCTCAGGAACAACAAACCATAATTGAACATTCTGAGCAACTTTATTACTCTCATTTTTCAATACAATTGCGCGATACTCTGTCTTAGCATCTTTAACTGTTCTCAGACTCAATTCATCAAATAAATTACCGAATACATCATTAGGAACTTTTGTAGATGATACATAACCTCCCAATGAATTCATTGGTTTAGATTGAGCTGCGAGATATTCTGAACTTACTGTGTAAAACAATTGCATAACTCTTAGGATTTAGATTTCGGAAAATTAGCAAGTGACCAAAACTCTGATTTGACTGTATTATCAACTGATACTGTTCCTCCATTGTTTCTTACTCGAGCAAGATAAAACTCATTCGAAGATTTTGTAGGTGGTTGCTCTAATGTCACTTCTTGAACAAGACTGAATGTATAATAATCATATGTATAGAGACCTTCAAGTTGTTTATCTGTAAACACTTTTCCTAACGGAATTGTACCAAGAATAATCACCTGAAGATTTGATTCTGCCACAAAATCTGATTCAGATGTCAAAACCAAGTTTTTATTATCAATCACGTTTACAATTTCATATACTCCATTATTCAATGGTTGAGAACCATCATCTTTCATAAATCTGATTGCTACCGGAGTCTTACCTGATTGACCTCTTACTTTACCAGAAAAATCAACTGTACCAGTTACAACTCCTTTTTGATTTATGCTCACAAGTCCATTTTCATAGTTTTTAGTAGAATAACCTACTTTTAACCAATAATAAACACTATCAGATGGTACAGTAAGATTATCGTAAATACTTGTTAGATTAATAACTTGACCTAACGCATTTACAGCCATGCCTGGAAGAATCTTGATTGTACCACCTTGAGTTCCTACTTCAACTTCAAAAACTTTATTATCAATAAAATCATCATTTGTGACAAAATCAGGGTCAAATTTCTTAGGGTTGTTTGTCACTATGCCGAAAGTATAACTTCCGGCAATAAGAATCTTTCCAAGCAAAGAGTTCTGTAGGAAAGACTGCATGTTCATCACCTCCTCTTTTTCTAAGAAAGTGTTTCTGTTAACATTTATCTGCGCCATATATTTATAAATTTTTATTTACAAAATTAGAACCATTCTGGATAAGTACTAATATATTGGTCGTAACCATTCATCTTTGTACATCCTCTGAAACATCCGCTTTTGGATATACTGTCGACATCCGGGAAACCGAATTGATATGGTTGGAATATTCTCTTAAAATAATAAAACAGAGGCATATAAGCTGACGGCAATTTTACTCCGGCTACTATACAATCCCATCTCGGTTGAGACGTCATATTTGAACAACCGCTGAATGTGTTTGTACAACTGTCTATATGTTTCAGTACCCCCGATTCTATATAACTATTATCAGTTCCCGTAGGCCCAGCTTTATTCACAGTTACATCACCGAAAGCATATTCTGCCGATTGTAAGTTGCTGCACCCTTCAAACATGCTATTGATATTCACTGTCACCGAATGTTCGGGCGGTGTGATAGGACTGCCCTGCGAGCCTGCCGTCCTCAGATTCCTACAACCGCTGAAGCAATGTGCATAAGATTCGCAATAGGGAGAATCAGAGAATAAAGATGATGTTATCGTAGTCAAGCCGCTATTCTGGAACATACCGGATGCGTTCCTGATATCAGGAATTGTCACACCACTTACATTCAGCAAGCTTGTACAACCATAGAATGTTTCATTACATTGTGTACCTCCATTCGTCGTATAATTGAATGCACCTGAACTTACACTTGACAGATTGGTACATTCATAAAACGCCTGTCCCAAAAACAATTCACCCACGGTCCCGGAAAACATGTTGCTCGGCAACGACGATACACCCGAAGCATTACAAAAACCGTATGCGTTTATTGTCTCTCCCGAAACATATCTGAACGTTATTCTGCATGGTGATTGTAAATTAGAACAATCGGAAAACATATATATACATGTTTTTATATTCGTCGCTCCAATATCATTACTTATACTTGACATACTGCTACATCCGGCAAACATATAATTCAAAGACGTTCCATTACTTGAAGTCCTCAATTGTCCATTTACTGAAGATATATTCTCACATCCGTAGAAACAAGAGGAGTAATCATTTATCAAGTTCCCTCCAAGCACACTCGACAAGTTCACCGAACCGCTCAGTCCGCTATTTTTGTATGTGCTAACAAATGTGCCGCTTGTTATAAACTCAAACAATCCTGCCGGGACACTTCTCAAACTGCTACATCCTTCAAAAAATGAATCTGCCGAACCGCTCATAAGACTTGTAGTCCAGCTTACAACAGATTGGAGACTACTACAATTTTTAAACGCTCCTTTATTCCATGATGTTCTTACATTTTCAATAAACCATTTAATTACTTTTGTCAAACAATTCTGGAAACTTGAAAACCCGTCTGCACTCCATGATAAATTAGCCGACATTCCATTAAAATCGAATAATATTATCTTCGTTCCTGCTGAACTGTAGGTGTGTGAACTCGTTCCCAATGTCTGGTCTCCATCACCCCATTTTACACGCAGATTATTCAATCCCATTGAAGATGTATTCAGCACTGGAAGTGTCAAATTTGTACCACTTGATACATTTACTTCTAATACTGCACCATCTTCCATTATTATATTTATCGTCTTACTAAACTCTTCTGGTCCTACCGTATAGCTTCCGCTCTCTGTAAAGTAATTCTGACTTGTTGCTACCCACGCATATGTATCGTTACAAGGTACCAACCAAGATAATGTACCACTTGAACTTGTAACACCAGAACTTATATTATCTTCTACTGTTACTCCTGAAATAGGTGTACCAGTCTTTGTTCGTACGTTATAAGTAACTTGACACTTATTCCTTACCATCACGACATTCACATAGACGTCGTCGTTACTTATACTTGCCGAACCATTCTGACTTTGATATCCAGCTTTTGATGCTTGCCAACTAAAACTCTGTGGAGGTACATATGGACCAAATACTGCTCGTCCTGCACCATCTGTATTTTTCGTATAACTACCAAGAGTAATACGTACATCTCTTATAGAAATTCCTTTCTCATCTACTACATCGAAAATGACCTTATAAGTGTTGACTCCAAGAACTATCGTTGCACTCGTATTATATTCCCCTACCGATATAAATGTACTATTTTCATTGTATTGAGGTAATTTGCTTGCTGTTGCCGTACCTGAATCACCTGCCTCTACATTGAAAGTTGTGTATCCTTGACTGTTTGAATATTGCGTCATTCCTCGAAACGATACTTGTGCTCCACTTACTGCTCTTTGCGAACTGTCAACAACCTTTATTGTTACATCAACTCTCTTAATTGTAAAATTAATAGGAACTCTTACATCTGAATTGTATATAGAGAATGAATTTACTACATCGTAACAATAATAATATTTTGCCACATAATCGTATGTACCTGAAAACAATTGTGTAGATACTAAACCTAATTCGTTCGTCGTCAACTTTTCACTTTGTCCTACAATCTCAATTGTCGCTCCAGAAGCCTGTGCACTTCCTATAGTAGCTGCAAACGTCACATTAAACGGTACTGCTGCTTTTTCTGCCATCTTTATAGTATATTCATTATTTCCAGCTACAATATTAACATTTCCTTTTGCATTATTGTAATCTGGTTGAGAAGCAGTCCATTCCCATACACCTAACTCAAGCGTCCAATTCCCTGCAATACCATTAGCATTAGAATACTTTGTCTCACCATTGATTGTCACTACTGCATTCTGTATAGAGGCTTCTGTTGTAACGTCAACCACTGTCACTGTCAAAGTTCCAGTCTGTTTTACAAGGTCAACAGTAATTGCAATAGGTTTATCTATCACAACGGCAGTTCCATTTCTCGGTTCGTATCCTGATTTTGTTACACTCCACGGATAATTACCTGGGACCTTATTGAAGATAGCGTTACCATTCGCATCTGTATTGATTGTCTGTAGAGAATCTCCTGCACCTAATACGACAGGCTGATTCTTTACCGGAACATTATCTATTCTGACAGTAAATACAATGTTGTACGAAATAAGTCTTAATTCGACTTTCACTTTTGCGTCAGCACCGTTAACTGTTACAACACCTTGTTGTAAATAATAACCATCTTTTCTTGCTGTCCAGTTATAACCACCTGAAATTCTAACAAATTGCGCTTGACCTGAAGAAGTTGTAGTGATAACTTCAGTACCAACTGTAATATCAACACCTTCAAGTGGAAGTTTAGTTTCCGAATCAACAACTTCAAAATCAACTAAATAACCTCTTTGAATAAAATCAATCTCTTTTGTTATATCTTTATCTACAATGGTTATCTGACCTTGTTGTGTATAGAATTCAGTTTTTTCTACTTGCCAATTATATGTACCAGCAATATCAATAAACGAAACAAGACCATTCGCATTTGTTTGAAGCGTTACTCCATTAAAAGTGACATTAGCTTTAGCAACTGGCAATGCATTACTTCTTACAACGAATGTTACTGTATACTTAGGTATAGGATTAAACTGAACATCGATTATTGCATTGCCATATATTGTAAATTCTTCCTCTTTTGTAATATAACCTTCTTTAACTACCTTATATCTATATGTTCCTGCAGCTAATACAAACCCAGTAGCAATACCTTGTGTATTTGTAGAACCAGTTTGATTTTCAATTTCATCTCCAGTTACTAATATAGAAGCTCCTGGAACAGGGTCAACTCCAGTACGAACTCTGAATGTCACATTATAATATGGAATTTCTTCCATTTCGAGTTCAATATTAGTAGAATCGACAATTTCTGCACTTCTTCTAATAGGATAATAATCTTCAAGCTCTGCCGAATATTGATAAATACCTGGGAAAACTTCAAATGTGACTATCCCACTCGCTCCTGTATACTTTGTAATACCAGCAAAAACAACCTTTACACCTGAAAGAAAATCTTTAGTCTCTTTATCTCTTACAAAGATTGTAACAACTCTCTCGTAAGCTGCACCAATCAATTGAATATATTCTATAGCATCCTTTTCTACTAATAGAGTATTTTCTACATTTTCAAAATTTTCTGCCTCTACACTATAATACCAATGACCTCTTGGAAGAATAATCGAAGTTTCACCGTTTACATTTGTTTTAAGCTCTTCACCGTTTATTGTTATAATGGCATTAGGAATGTATTTGTTTCTATTAGAAAACACTTTAAAAAGTATTCTATAAGTTTCTTCTCCTTCATAAGGTCTGATTAATTCACTTCCAAAGATATTCTTATATCCTATCAAATAATTCTTAAGAAAGGTTTCTATTGAAAATTTCTCTTGATAAGCATTATTCTTATAATACGCTGCAATAATATCTCTTTCTCCTAAATATCCTTGGGAAAACGGAAGATATAATGGTTTTACTTTAAAATCATATACATACACATAAGGAGAACTTACACCTACTTCTCTCTCTTGAATAAAAATAGGTGCTATATATTTCATATTAGGTAAAATTGACAACGCTCTACCTGTTGAGAAGTTCAATTTCGGTGCTTCTATAAATTTTTCATTATTTGAAAGAAGAAGTCCTTTTATATGATAATATATATTGTCATTTTGAAACTCTATATAATCAGCAGTATGAAACCACATTGAACTTCCAACAATAGCTCCATTCTCAATTACTCCCATCGGTAGAGCTTCTCCATCTGTAGTTTCGTATCCTGCAACACCAAACTTTAAATTTTGATTTTCCAATGAAGAAACTTTTACTTGCAATGAGATTTCATAACTTAAATTAGGGTCTATAATGATAAGTTTTTCTAAATCTACTCTACCATCAATGCCTACAGCTTGATTACCAAAAAAAGTCATAGCATTGAAAATCTCATCACTTCCATTTTCATCTTGTGTTAAATTGATACTTTCAGGTATCAATAAAGGATAATTATTCAAATCTTCTACACTTGAAGTAAATTCATATCCTTTGGAAACATTCATTACAGTATCAGTTCTATTCCACGTAGGTGAACTATATCCCATCGACCACCCAGTAGCTTCTGGTTTAAGTAAAGCAAAAATAAACTCATCTAACGAATTGTATCGAATTAATCGTAGAAGCTCACCAAGAATTTCACCTTCTTTGTTTATAATATCCAAACGACCTCTTTTTGAATATTCTTCCAAATAGTTATAAAATAGATATTCCATTTGTTCTTGGTCATCTACCATATTTGTTACGAGACCTCTATTTTGAATAAACATCTCAAACAATATCTGATTTGTATCTATTTCTTTATATTTACGTGCATATAAAACTATCAATGCGAATAGATGAGTTATAGTTCCCCAAAAAGCTTGAAAATCAGGATTATTCTTCTTATTGAGAAATGTAGGGAGAATTCGACTTCCTTCTAATTTCGCCAATACATTTTCAGCCCAACCCACGACAGCTTTATCGTTTTCTTCAAAAAAACGACTAAACATTAAACTATTATATATAGATGAAGCTTGTGGTAAAAACAATCCACCACATGGATTCTTTTCTTCTTTACTTTTCATATTGATTAATATCGATATTTCTTTTCGTAAAGATACAACTTTTCCTTTTTAAAACAAATACTATGAATTTTATTCCATCTCTCTCGTCAAAGACCAGTCCATAACAATAGAGGCTCTAAAGGTAGGGGTGTGGGTGAGTGATGTAGAACCAGCAAATATGAATCCATATTTCAGTCAAAATCTACCATCTGGATATTACACAACCTTATTGATGCGAAATGTATCGCATGATGTTTTGGCTATCAGTAATTCGTTTGCAATAGCATTTAAATCACCATCGGGTGTTTATTTTGGATTTTCTTGTGCAAATACACAGTCGTCAAGTCTTCGAGAAACTTCCTTAATAAAACTTACCCAAGAAAATTATATTCTTTGGGAGAATAAGGTGTATATAAATGATTTATCCCCGTCTATCCCTATTTTAAATGGTGAAGCATCTATATATAATGATGATAACGGTAAATTATATATAATTAATTATGCATGTATATTCCAGTATTCTCTTTATATAGGTTCAGTGGATATGTTTACGACTGCACCTAACGCAGTAATCACTTATAAAAAAAGTAATAATGCTTATGTTTTAGGACTTTCGTCAAATAATTTATTAAAGTTGCTCAATAATTATTCTATATTAAAAGCAATTGCTACAATAACAGTTATTTCTACTGCCAAAAATAACTGGCATTACTACAGTGTATATGGTTATAATAATTATTATTTCATAGTAGGAAGAGTTCAAGTTAAAACGGGAGGTACTACATCATCAAATGAGCGAATTGATTATAGAGAGCTTACTAATTATCCATACCCAGATTCAATAAGTTGGAATCATATTGGTTTTATTAAAATAGGAGAAATTAATAAAAAAGCAATATTGTTGGGAAGATTATTTAATGAACAAGTGACAAATAAATTCGATTATTTGATTTATGTTGTAACTATGGGAAATACAACGGGTATAGAAATAATGGATATATCTAACTGGGCTTGCTATTATAATATTCCATCTGAAATTACGGAAGTTGTTGGAGGAGATTGCTGGATTTCACCCGATTCAAAATGGTGGTTCTTTATTTCTACTTCTTCTGCTTCAGTTTATACAAAAGGATTGTATTATATACGTACTGCGGACACTTCTGTATTATTTACAGAAACTGGATTCACGAACAAATCGTATGTAATATCTACAAATACAGATTCTGTATATCAAGCCACAAAAGAATATTACATATTGAAAGTCAAATTCAATTCTAATTCTGATAAAATGATGGTTCTTGGGAATTCTTCTAAAGGGTATTTCGGTGATGGTACTTTAACAGATACAACTTATATCGAAGGAATTCAACCCGATATTATAATGTGCTTTATATTAGATAAATCAAAAAAGCAATGGAAACAACTGTCACATACTAACGTAGGATTGAGTTCATTATGGAACAATTATGCAGCTTCCGCTTCAAGTTCTGGTAATACTTACAAACCTTCCTTTAATTTCATAAATAATGAAATAATTAATTTCGTTTATCCAGGAGGACAACCTCCTTATACTTCCTACAGTTATAATTTAACTTGGGGGGAATGATAGATAAATTGGTAACTATATACCTAAACATTCTTGATGTAAATAGTATATAGTTACCTAATTTATTTATTCTCCGAAACTCAAATGATATCTATATGCGTTAAACGGGCCATTTCCTCCAGGATACATGAAGTTAATTTCTCCATTTACAAAATTGATTAAAGGTTTGTAAATATTACCTTTACCTCCAGATGTAGAGTTGCTATAATCATTCCAAAGTACATCTCCTCCTATATAAGAACTATTTAATCTGACAAATTTTTTCTGATTTTCCACCCAAATAAAATAAAGTATTATATCTGGCTGAATACCTTCTGTATAACTATAATCAGAATCGTTTGTAAACGCACCTTTAGAAGAATTTCCAAAAATCATTATTTTATTAGATTTGCTATTGAATTGAACATCTAATATATAATAATTCTGACAAGCATTCAAAATATCTGTACCTCCTCCTTCCATTTCGTAAGAAACTCCGGTCCAACCATTTTCTCCAAAAAGAGCTGACGACCCTTTTATAGTATGCAACCCTTTGGAAAACCCTTGATAATTAGCTCCGCTTAATGATATATAGAATAACCATTTCAAATCCGGAGATACCCAATAATCACCACCTATTACAGAAGTAATTGCAGAAGGGATGTTATAAAAACATTCCCATTCACTCGTTAATATTAAACTTTCTCCATTATTTTTTACATTTCCCGTCCACAATCCGTAATAAAATTTAGCATGAGTATCTCCATATGACCTATCTTGTGACTTTACCAAGATAATTACTTTTTTATCATTACTTCTTAATACTAACCATCCCATGTGTTCTACTCTACCTTCATTTGAATAAGGATAACCCTTAACATCCAAGTAACTAATTCTGTATTCTATTGTATTCATTCCTTCCATTATTATTATGTAAAAATCAGAATTACCTTCATTCCCAATAATGAAAAAACGTATACGGGTTGATGAAGCAGTTTTAATAACAGAAGCATATTTTCTTATAGAATAATTATTAAAATATTTATAATGGTCGCTTATTGCATTACTGGTGGTATAATGACCCGATGTATTTTTACTCCATTTATCACCTATTCTAAAAATAGTATTTATCATCCAATATATGCTATTCCCAATAATATAAAATATAAATGCAGTTGAACTACTTTCATTATTAATATAATATGTAGGGGAAGATATTGATATACCTACTTGTACTCTTCCTAAAGAAACCGGATAATCACTTGGAAGATGATTGGTAGTATCTGTTTTATATAATTCAGCAGCACCGTAAGGGGAACTGCTCCCTACAAAATTATATAAATAAACAGTCTTCCCAAATATATCCATATTTATTCCATAATATACCGGATATACAATGCCAAAAGAGTTGCTGATAGCATATAATTTATTTTCATCACTCTTTAAATTTATGACACCCGTATAAGCCCCTTTATATGGTTTGTAATAATCATTTATATATGAATAATATTGTTCCACTCTTCTATCACTCACCCACACCCCTACCTTTAGAGCCTCTATTGTTATGGACTGGTCTTTGACGAGAGAGATTGAGGTAGTGGAACGGTTCGGATAATTCCATGTTCCTGTTCCGGTCGCTCCCCATGTTGTCGTACCTCCTGCTTCCCACCAATAGTTGCCCGGCTTTATCTTCAATACCACCTGTCCGCTCGTGTTTGTAGTGCCGCTATATGCTGTACTGCTGTTGTTACTTGACAGCTTCACTATACATCCGCTTCCCACGCTTGTTCCTGTACTCGCGTCATTTACCGTTATCGTTATCGTCACCTCACTTGGTACCAGCTTGATTGTAAAGTTAGAGGTGTTCGTGTTGGTGGTGTTTAATGTCACGTATCTTGTCGCACTTACCACGTATCTCATTGTGGTGCCGGACACATATATAGTTGCTTGTCCAGAACTGTTCGTCGTTACTGTCTGCGTAGCATAATTATTAGAATCTGAACTATCTCCATTAATACCATATACTTTCATCGTTGCACCACTTACAGCCGCATTCGTGTAACTATTCTGTACAGTCACTACAATACTCTTTATTGCTGTAGAGTAGAATGCTGTAGCGTCATTGTTATGTCCTATATTACTGAAATTGTAATTAGGAGTGATGGAATATGGCGTTTCTGTCGTTGTTGTACCAGTCACATAATAACCCGACCTGTTTGCGGCTATGGTTGTCGTTATACCTGCAATGAATGTATACGTTGCATCCCTATATGTATTCCCATCTAAAGCAAGTGCCAATACATCTGTCTTTCCTGCTGTCGTAAATGCGGGCGTTACTAATGTGTTCACTCTCCACCATCCTAATACTGGCGTTGAAAGTGGTACCTTTAACCGGAAAGAAGTTTTTACACTCTTCGTCAATCTTACAGCATTCTGTGTAGTCGTTGCTATAGGCATTGTTATCGTCGTGCTTCCTGCTACCCAATAACTCGTACCTCCACCCCACGACAATGTATATGAACCTGCTATCATTGGACCGAATGACACTTGACCGCTACTGTTCGTCGTTCCGGAAAATGTAACAGAAGAAAGGCTCTTGTTCGTCAACGTTACCGGACATCCGTTCGCATTTCCTTTTACTGCTCCTTGATAGTAGTCCTTTATGGTGAATGTTATAGAAGAACTTGTCTCGCTCATTTTCAGATTAAGAGGACTTGCCTGTGTAGACGATAATGTACCGGACAACGTGTTATAGTTTGTCTTCGAGAATGAATAATCTCTGTTTATACCGCTTCTGTAAATGGTGAAGTTACCGCTACTGTCCGTTGTTCCGGTCTGATAGAAACAGTCCGCAGCCACACCACTTATATTCGTCCCATAATTAGAACTCTTTATGTTAAATGTAAGACGTGCCGTCACATTCAATGTCATAGTCCAGGATTGATTTTCAGATACCCACGTCCATTCCTGGCTTGCATTGCTGTAATAACTTGCGTTGTTTTTCGGTGTGTAGGTGTAATTTATACCTGCATATACCGTATTTGTTTTCTTTCCGCTTGCATCCAACGTTATTTCTCCTGCCGGGGCATTAGAACCAGTAGGTACGCTTCTAACCATCACCGCACCTCTTAAAGCATAGGTAGTGGTGATGTTAGGAATTTTCTCAACTACTGTCAATGTCACCGTCCTTGTTGTTCTGTTCATCGTCACTGTATAGGGTGATGTCTGTGTAGCGGTTACTGTTCCTACGTAGTTATTAAAATACTGTGCCGTGGCAGTCATTTGTCTGTCTAATCCACTTCTATAGAAGCTTCCTCCAGACGGAAGTGTTTGACCAAAATATGTAATCGTTCCCGAAAGTGCATTGGATGTATTGTAAATATTAGCTACCGTATGAATCGCTATCTTTTGGTTACAAGTCAATTGTATTGTCCGTACTTGTCCTGCTGCCGTATAAGTCAATGCAGTATTTGGATTACTGTAATAATTAGGTCTTGTTACTGGTGTGAATGTTACTGGTGTACCTAAATAACATACAAACGATACATTGCCGTTCGTATCTAACGTTAATGGGCTTGTAGATGCTGCCGGACTAAAATTCATCTTCATAGATGAATAAAGAGCTATAGTCCATCCAAACGTATTAGATGTAAACGCTTTTCTTGTTATTGTAACAACACCATTTTTATTATTATTATATACTTGAATGCCATTATTCCCATTACTAAATAAGAAATCTTTATTTGCAGAAACCATTTTGTCTACAGTACATATTTGGGTTATTTCTGCATACGATTTATTCTGCGAATTACTTCCGCTAATATCAAATACTGATGCTGTATCTATCTGCCATGTAACGGGCTTACTTCCTCCGTCCAGATTAAAAAAATTGGTTGATGAAAAATCACCGGAAGAACCACATCTTATATAATGAGCATACCAAGTCCATACATCTGTTCCTTTATTGTCTGTAAGCCATTTTCTTGTTGCACTACCACCTGTTCCGGTTGCATTGCTTTGAAACGCCAGACTATATCCAGTAGGAATTTTTGCATGGAAAAACACTACAAATTCCTTGTTAGCGCTCGTTGATGTAGCGAATGCAAAACCGCCTAATCCCGGACTTGTCTCTCCAGTAGAAGTCTTTATTTCCAGAACATACTGTGATTTGAATAATACTTCTTCACTCACTCCAAGACTTACTGTCGCGGTTGAACGCGTCATTACCGCGTTGAACGGAGACGCGGTGTCTGACGTTATACTACCTCTATAATTACCGTGATATGTCGCTGTAATATCTACGTTTCTCGTTACAGAACTCCTATACAGTGATACATTACCGCTACTGTCAGTTGTTCCTGTCTGATGGAAATATGATACCGTAGCACCACTCAAATTTGTTCCGCTTGGCACGTTTGATTTGACGTTTATAGTTATCTTTGCCGTTACCGTCAAATCCATAGTCCATGACTGATTGGCGGCTGTATAGGTGTGTTTCTGTGTCGGGTTGCTGTAGAAGTTTGGATGTCCTACTACCGTAAACGACATTTCCGTACCTATATATCCATTGAATGTCACTGCACCGTTCGCATCCGTAGTAAGTGTTCCGGTTGCACTTCCTGCCGTGTATTTTATCTGCAAGTTCTGATAATAGGTTGTTTGTGCTGGCGTTACTTCTCTTACTACAAGTGTA
>ULNL01035592.1_pt1 | contig 58802 bp, 51 predicted proteins | sample 1951901 | NCBI WGS metagenome assembly ULNL01 (sample SAMEA4835575, study PRJEB28245) | human gut metagenome | biome: gut microbiome; material: fecal sample | place: Denmark | collected 2008
AAACCGGGCAATCTTTTATGTGAGCAGACTGATTTCATCACAAAAAGAACGTGATTTTGAGAACTCCAGCTACGATGACATTAAGCGTGTATATTCCATCTGGGTATGTATGAACATGGACGAGAGCAGCATGAGCCATGTGCATCTCACAAAGGAAGATTTGATTGGTTCCTATGAATGGAAGGGAAATCTTGACCTGCTGAATATCATCATGCTTGGACTGGCAAAGAATCTGCCGGAACATGATGAGACATATGAACTGCACCGTCTGTTAGGAGCGTTGCTGTCACAGGAACTTACAATAGATGAAAAACTAAACATAATTGGAAATGAATACGATATTCCTATTGAGGAGAACTTCAGGAAGGATGTGAGCGTTATGTGTAACTTGAGTCAGGGAATAAAAGAAGATGGTATTGCGATTGGAGAGGCAGGACTCATTATGAAAATGTATAAGAATGGTTTTACAGCAGAGCAGATAGCCTCAGCCACAGATAAGGATATAGAAGAAGTGAAAGCGATTATTGCAGGGAAGGAACCTGCACTTGCATAAGAAAATTTTTAATGAAGATGAGAAGCCTTTGAGTGTAATGACTTGAAGGCTTCTGTTTAATAGTTTGGCAAAGTTAAGAAAAAATATTTTATGTATAGGTGGGAAATATATGGATGATAACTTGCAAGATTTTAAGGAATCAATGAATGCGTGGGGATGGTCTGTAAATGCAAGAAATAATTTTAATAAATTTATGGACGCAATAGAAACAGAACAAGGTTTAATTGAACAAATTCAAAGAATTCAATCTATTATTGATGATATTGTACTTAATAAAGAGATATCGCAGTTTAAAAAATGTTTAGAGGTGGGGACAGAATATTATCGAGCAAGAATTATTAATCCAGAGGATGATGATGATTTAAAAAAAGGGATTGGAAAAACTCAAGATAATAAGTTCATGGGGTATGATGATATAAATTCAAGAGAACCTATTTTAGGAATAGGAAGCGAAGGGAGAAATAATATTGCGGGAGCATCTTATTTATATATTGCCTCTAATCCAGAAACAGCTTGTATGGAGATAAAATCACAGTTTGGCGATTTGATTTCTCTTGCAAAGTTCAAAGTGCTAAAACCATTATATATTATTGATTTTGAGTCCGAAAAGACTTTTCAGCGAAAAGATACTGAGTTTTACGGAATGAGCATGGGTGTATTCTTTTCGCAGTTAATGCTCCGTTTTACCCAGCCGGTGAGGGGCGAAAATGCTTATCGGGCGACACAGATAATAGCGGATCATTTGCGAAAAACGGGAATAGATGGAATTAAATATAAAAGTTTTTTAACTCCCGGAGGTGCTAATTATACAATTTTTAATTGCCATCCGTCTGCAATAGAATTTTGTGAAAGTAAGGTTTTGTTACATAAACAAGCGAATCATTCTTTTTGGGATTTTAATAATGAAACAGAAATTATGTCTAATAAAGATGGAAAAATGTTGATTTATGATAAAACAATAGCTGATGAGCATAAAAAGCATTTGTTGCAACGGTTCAAAAGAATAAAGTAAAAAATTATTTTGCAATGGAATAGGATAGTACAAATGTATGTTATATGAGAGGGATTACCATTTAGGGTTAACAGAAACGGAAGAACAGCAATATGAAGAAATAACAGGACGAAAATTTTGGGAAAAGAGGGTAAGTGGATTCGGAAGAGTCAATAATTTTATGGCATATCCTAAAGCTGCAAGAATGTGCAAATCGCTTTTTCCCAATAATTATCTAGATGTTGCTGAATTACGAGATGTGGAACGATTAGAGCATGCAAATGAAGAATTTCTTTCTTTGTTGGATAATACGGAATGCACAGAAAGAAGTATATTAAATTTCATAAGAGAAAAAGAATACTACCATATAATAGGATCTATCATTTGGGGATTATCTATTAATATTGGGAATCATGGAGCATATTTATTCCCAGAATTCCAATTGGGAAGTTCGTACAAAGCTGATTATCTTCTCTTGGGAAAGAGTTCTGGAGGCTTTGAGTTTATTTTTGTTGAATTAGAAAGCCCATACGGGAATATTACATTAAAAGATGGACAACTAGGAGCAGAATTTAGAGATGGAATATCACAGTTGGAAGATTGGAAAAGATGGCTTCCGGCAAATTATAGTTCTTTTGGAGAGATTATGCGGAAATATAAAAATAGTGCGTTTGATTTGCCGGAAGAATTTTATGTTTTAGATATGTCACGTTTTCATTATGTAGTAGTTGCTGGAAGAAGGACGGATTTTCGAGATAAGACATATATTATAAAACGGGAACGAAAAAAGGCTGATGATATTGATATAATACATTATGATAATTTGTTTGATTTTTCTAATAATTTAATAGGAAAGCAAACATATTAGAAAGAGGTATGTTGCTGAAATGCAAAAAGATATAATGGAAAGAGAAATAGCAGAAATAATTAAAGGTTTTAGACAGGATTCCATTGAAATTGAAATGAACCAAGAACATGTTCATAAGTGGATTTCTCAGTTTAGTCCAGATACTCAGAATATAATTCTGGAAGAAACTTTACATATACTGAAAGAATGGTATTTCCCAAAGGATAAGATCAATTTATTTTTAGACAAGATGATGGATTATTTGAAATCGGAAAATGAAAATGCAACAGATGAAGAACCCATGAAAGATATATATTTTTGGAATATTCAAGAAAGTGGGAAAAGTCAGTCGCAATTGGTTGAGATGTTAAACGATAGAGTGAATCAAAAATATGGGTGTGGCATAAGAACCGGTAAACTGATGAGTGAAAAATATTATGTATATTTAGATGATGGCTTATACACTGGAAGTAGATTGAGAAAAGATATTAAACGTTGCATAGAAATGATTCCAGAAGGGTCTCGTATAGATGTTATTTATATGATTGCGTGTCAGAGTGGGTTGGATTTTTCAAAAAGAATATTAGAAGAGTTGTGTAAAACTAAGAACATTAAAATTAATATTCTTAGATGGCGTGAGATATGTAATAATAAAAAAATTAAAAGGCATGATAATGGAGTTTCATATGAGCCAATTCAGGATTGCTTATGGCCCTCATCAAAGTTATCTAAGTTACCAGAAATTAGTGCATATGTGGAAAAGTTAGAGGAAATCAAAGGGAAAAAAGTATATTATTGTTTTCGGAATGCTGGATACAAATATACAGCAGGCATATTCTCAAATTTAGTAAACAGGGATATAGTAGAGGAAGAATTTCTGAAAAAAGGTATTGCGATTACACAAAATATACAGGAGCATAAGGGGCTATATCCATTAGGTTATAATCTCACACCTTCGCTTGGTTTTGGTTCGTTTTGTGCTACAGACTTAAACATATCTAACACATGCCCGATAGTATTATGGTGGGGAAATGTGATTGAAAAAGGAAACGAGTTGGATTGTTGGTATCCTTTATTACCAAGAAGGATTAGTGCCAAGGATATTAATCCATTTGATGCGGATTGGACTCTACAAGAGGCAGAAGATGATGGATATGATGATGTCTTTGACACCTGCCCAGATTGTGGGTGTGGTATAAGTTTAAGAAATGATGGTGGAAATGGTTTTTGCATAGATTGTGCTTGGAATCATTAGAAAAGTAACCGGTTATATAATAAAATGGTTGGAATCAAGCCTCCAAGTCCCCAACAGATTTGGAGGTTTTCTTCTGCCCATTTTTATCGGGAAGTAATTTCCCCAATAAACAATTTATGGTACAATATCTTAGAAGTTATCATCAAGGGATGAGTAGTGGACCATAGAGAAAGAGCAGAGTAATCGTAAGCTGGTCTGGCTTACATCTAAAATACAATGCAATCTTTTGCTATGCAGGGACATAAGAGAGTGCATCATGTCAATTTTTTGTAGTCTCATCAGAGAGTGCAACATTTTTCGCTCCCAGAGTACAGTGAAAACTCTGGAAAGTGCATCTCAATTACCCTATCGACACATCCGGAGTGAACACGGAACTTTCGAATCGTGAATTTTGCGAACTTGTCCACGAAGTGCTGTGTCCGCAATTCAACATATTTCCTCCGGCCGGATTTGATGTTGATCTGAAACACGCGGTGTTTCACAGAATGCTGGGCGAGCAGAGCGGAATCCTGAATTTTCTCACTGAGCAGAGATGTGCCGTCATAAACGGTGCGGCCGGAACGGGGAAGACCCTGATTGCGGTTGAAAAGGCACGGCGTCATGCCTTAAACGGGGAATCCGTGCTGTTCCTCTGTTACAATGCGGAATTGAAAAAGTATCTTGCATGTCGGTATGAGAATCCAAATATTCATTTCATGACCCTGGACGGTTATGCATGCAGAATCTGCGGAACGGCGGTTTCAAATTATGCAAAGGCAAAGGAAAAGCTGAAAGATTATGCGGCTTTCTACAGTTTCCCGTATGATCATGTCATCGTCGACGAAGGACAGGACTTCGGACGTGACGGAATCGAAAACGCGAAGCTTCTGGAACTGCTGCATGACGCCGTTCTGGCGGATGCGGAATCGAAGGCCTCTTTTTATGTGTTTTATGATGAACTGCAGTCCGTTCAGACGGATTGGGTTCCGAAATTCATCCTGAATGCGGAATGCCGTCTTACCCTGCACAGGAACTGCAGAAACACGGAAAACATATCGGAAACGGCCACCAGTCTGTTAAAAAAGAGCGAAAACCGGACATTTTTGCTGACTGCGGGTGCGATAACCGGGAAAATTCCCTGCCTTCATTTCTGCGAAGATGTCGGATCGTCCATTTCGGCACTGGATGAAATTCTCGACGGTCTGAAGCGTGACGGAATTGATGACATCGTGATTCTTGCCCTCAGAACGGTGGATGAAAGCTTTCTGAACGGATACGCGGCGGACGGAACATATGGAGGATTCCGGTTCACGACCTGCAGAAAATTTAAGGGGCTTGAGGCGGATGCGGTCGTTCTTGTCGATTTTACGGAGCGGACCGTGTTGAAGGATGACATGCTGTTTTATGTGGGTGCATCCAGGGCGCGTGTCCGGCTCGACATCATGACAATGATGGATAATGAATCATGCAAAAGAGCGGTGGAGCAGGCGGGAGAAACCGGTCGCCGACCCATGCGCGATTTGGCTTCCGCGTTGAAATGCACGGCACGGGTGCATCACAAAGGAGAGTGACCGATCATGCAAAATCCGGTAAGTAAGCAGCGAAGCGAAAACATGCGCTGCATCCATGCAAAGGATACGAAGATTGAACTTGCCCTACGGAAAGTTTTAAGACAGCATGGATACGGATACCGAAAAAACTGGGCGGAACTGCCCGGAAAGCCGGATATTGTTCTGACGAAGTACAGAATAGCCGTATTCTGTGACAGTGAGTTTTTCCACGGCAAGGATTGGGAAGTATTGAAACCGCAACTGGAGTGTGGAAATAACGGGGATTTCTGGGTAAAAAAGATCGCCAGAAACATGGAACGCGATGACGAAGTCAACAAGGAACTGCTTTTTCGTGGCTGGACGGTCATCCGCTTCTGGGGAAAAGATATATTGAAAAAACCGGATGAGTGTTTACGGATTATAGAAGAAACAATTTTCGAAGGAATGCTGGCAGAGCATGATGCAGATGATGAATAATGGAAGAAAGCAGGAGAGTGCAGGCATATGGCTTGCACTTTTTCCTTTTTCTGCAGGAATATTAAACCATGGGTTCAATGCAGCCTTTCCAGAGTCATGATATAACTGTCGTATCAAGGATATTACGGGAAAGGAGAAACTGCAATGGATGAAACCGTAAAGAAAATTACAAAGCGAATGAGTCCGAAAGAAAACAGAAAGAGACGGAAGGAAGAATGTTCTGTTTTTCTGTCGTACCGGAAGAGAGAATCATTATGGGAAAGAATTTCCATATGGAAGGAAGATATCATCTGCATTTATCAGAGACTGCGGTACGGATACTGTTACCGAGATACCTGGTCAATTGACCAATGGTTCCTTACGGTTGTTCCGAACATGATCCATGACCTTCGCATCAACAGCCATGGTTACCCAGGCTCTTTTGAGGGACTGGAGGAAGAAAATATCCAGAAATGGAACCGTATTCTGAAGAGAATGGAATTTCTGTTCCGGGAAGCGAATGAGGACACATGCAGAAAAAAGAATCCGTATGAGAAAGAACATGATCTGGCACGGGAAGAATTCACAGTAAAATACGGCATGCTCGGTGAGAAGCTGAAAACGGAAGAGGAGATTGCGAGGGAAAAACGGGAGCATACGCACCGTTTATATATGATGAGCGATGTGCCGGAATATGCGGAGATATCGGAAAAGTGGCTGGCGGCTGAGGGTGAACTGCGAGAGTACCGAGACCGGTGCCTAAAGCAGGGCATGGTGCTCATGACAAAATATTTTTGGAACCTGTGGGATTGATCAGCAGAGACGGACAAAAAGGAAGCGGCAGGGAGTCGAAGGAGGATTCCCTGTCGCTTCTGTCGTTGACCTTCTGTTTCTTTCGGTCATATGCCTTGCCGTTCGGCATGGTCCGCGTTGCCGGGTTCAGGATTCCCCAGGTGGAACGCTGTGCGGAATGATATGCTTTTCTTGCTTTCTTACTCTGTTTATTGATTGGGACAAATGATTTTTTCATGCGGCACCTCGATTCTGTTCCAGTGTTTCCATGATATTGTTGCAAAATCCCATGTAATCGCTGTGTTCGAAAAGAAGCATCTTGTTGCACAGCAATTCCATGGATTTCTCAAATTCCGCTGTGTCTTTCTTTCTGACTTTGCAGAGAATGATGCGGTACGGGGAATCGTCCCGCGAAAATTCGTTTCCGAACCGTACGGAGACATGGTTCTGTGCGAGTAAGGAATCGACAAGATAGTCTTTGTGGTCAATGTACATATATGGGACAGACAGAATGGACAGACCATCCAGTCTCAGAAAATTTTTCATGCGTCTCCTCCTTTGCGATGATTATCTGTAAGGAAAAGCTGCGAAATTCACATTTCGCAGCCGGTGGTGCCTGAAACCGAACCCCGGCACCGGTGTGATCGCTCACGGGTTTTCTACAGGGGAATTGTTTCCCATTGATATTTGCTGAATTAGCGTACCATGAACCGAAAGATACAACGGATAAAAAATAACAAAACAATCCATGTCACTGAACGTTAACAATCCCATCTGTATTTTTAAAGACCCTGTACGGAAAATTCTTTAAATGTCCGCTTCAAACAGGAACGTCTGATTGTACCGGTCAAGAGCAATCTGCATTTCCATTATTTCGCCGGAAATGCGTTCGTAATCCTGTTTTACCAGCTCTGGATCGTAATTGGTGTAGCGGTATTCAGGAACAGCATTTCTGGAGCTGAATGCATGAGAAGATTCCCTCATTTTCGGAAGACATTTCCGCATAACGTCCAGGGTCGCTTTGCGAGAGTTAATCTGTGCCATTCTTACCAGGATGCTGTCAACGCTCATTTCCGTATCCCCGACCGGGATCTTTGCGGTGGCGTTGGCCAGGTTCAGAGCATGTTTGATGATGACGGTTTTACGGTCGATTTCTTTTAATGTCGCAGAAACAGCGGTGTAGTCATACTCCGGGATAACCGGTTCCTCACCGACGGCGGCAACATAAGTGCGGGATGCAGCTTCCTTGGCTTCCCAGTAGGATTTCTCGTCCGTCAGGCTTTTGAGCAGTTTATTGGCATAAGCCGATGTGATTTTCATGATGTATTCGCCTCCTTCGCATCAGTTCCTTGTGACACGATTATAAGGCGGGAGAGAGAGGAAGTCATTGAACCTTTGGTTTAAAAAAACCCCTAAACGAGGAATATCCCCGTCAATGACGAGGATATTTTCAATGCTGGTATGTAACAGTCGGCTGAGAATAACAAAGTTGTCCAGGCTCGGTAGCGATTTTCCGGAGATCCATTTGTAGATCGCCTGCGGGTTCTCAAAGCCGAACGCACCCTGGATCTCCCGGATCGTATAGTTCTGCTCTGAAAGCAGCTGCTTGATCCGCTTCCCGGTTTCCACGGGCTGGATTGACAAATACATCGGTTCCATTTGCATCCCTCCATGATTCTGTACCATCCCGAAACACTGCTTTCATTCTATCACGGTTGTGATGGATTGAACAGCAGAATTTATCCGGCCGGACAGCTTATCTGGAAAATATCCAGGCATATAGAAGATGATAGTGTGATTAATTCCTTTTATATCACGAACAGAAAGGGAAAAACCTGCAAATGGTTTTTCCCTTTTATCGTGAATAAGAGATAAAAACTTGATCAAAAAACAGTTTTTACATCTGTATTGTAATTCCAACAAGAAAGGATTCCTCACCAGGAACAAGATCGAGATCACCGCCATGGCCTTCAATGATTTTTCGGACAGAGGAAAGCCCGATTCCATGATCATCAGATGTACCCTTTCGGGAGAGGAATGTTTTTCCCTCCTGCAAGGCCAGACCGTCGTAAGTGTTTTCAATCTTCAAAAAGTACATATTGCCTCTGGTTTCACCTGCAATGAAAACGCGGCGCACCTCTTGCTTTTGGCGGCTGCACGCCTCAACGGCATTGTCCAAAAGATTGCCCAGCACCGTACACAGTTCCACATCGGTAAGCGGCATCTGATCAGGAAGATCGAGCCGCACCTGAAATTCTGTCCCTTGTATCTGCGCCATGCCGTAGTAGTATTCAATCAGCGCATTTACAACGGGATTTTTACAGAACGCAACATAGGAGTGACCCGATGTTGCCGCAACCTGTTCCTCAACCTGTAACAGGAAGGAGCAGATCTCTGTCTGCCCATGTTCAGAGGCCATGCGGTCTATGGTACGCAGATGGTGTTTGATGTCGTGGATCAGCCTTCTGTTTTCTGCCGCTGCCTCAGAAACCTGACGGCTGTATTCGGTCTGCATAGAGAGCTGACGGATGACCTGCTTGCGTTCTTCCTGGAAAATCAGGCTGTTTCCATATCCTTCTATCACATCGCGCCAGAGGGAATAGCCGATGGCTGCTGCTATGAAAAAGCTGCCCCATTCCACAAACCAACCGCCGATAACCGGCTCATAAACCGGCAGAAGGCGATCCCATATAAAGGCGCAGGTTGCGGCTGCCACAGCATAGAAGATCGGCCTACTCCGTTTTTCTCCTCTGTGAATGGCAAGCACAGCGATGATAAGCAGATAGAGCGCAGATGCCGCCTTATAACAAAAGACCGATGCAGAGAAGAAACGAATAGCTCCAAGGGAGAGATGGGAAGCCATCATGCCATACACAAATGCATATACCAGGAAGGCAGCGCCCATTCCATTACTGATGGCCGCAGGCAGGAAGCCAGGCCTGCATATCCGGTTTTGCAGAACCATGATCAGCCAGGTAACCAGATAGATACAGAACAGTTCCATCGTATACCATGGGAATACGGGAACCGCAGCCAGCATATGAAGTACAGGATAGGATGACAGGCCGCACATAGCAAGGCAGATCAGTCCGAACAGGAATGTATTTTTCTGTTTCATCCGGCGGCTGAAATAAAAGGACAGCAGCGCACAGACAAAGGTAACTGTACAGCCAAACAGGCAGAACGCAAACCGGATTCCTCTGGTTGTATTGACCGCCAGCATCGTTCCGAAAGCAGGCGGATAGACAATCCCTCCGTAAAAGTGGTCATAGTTGCTGACCGCTATGGTGAGCGTGACCGGTTTTCCGCCATGAAAAGTGACCATGCGGTTTTGAACCAATGGCGTCCTCTGTGCCGGTTCCCCCATTTGCAGGATCAGGTCATGATCCAGATAAAGGTTGTAAGCAGAAAACACTTCCGGGATTTCCAGCGCATATGTTTCCTTCCGTTCCGGCAGAAAGAATGTCATCTGATAAGTCCCGCAGCCATAGGGAGAAGGGTTTGCAGGGCTGGAGAAATTGGTCTGCTCTCCAATGGAAAGGTAGCGCATATAATGGCTTTCATCTTGTATTTCTTCCGGGGTCAAAAGCGCGTCAGGATAAAACGCCCAGCCGGATACCAGAAAGCGCACCGGTGACTTTTGAAGTTCTTCCTCTGAAAGCGCCAGAATCCCATTTGCCGCTTGGATTGTGTTCTGGCTATATTTATTATTGAACTGATACAGGCCAAGAAAAAACAGGGATGAGCACAGGCAGACCATACATAAGGCAGCATATTTTTTTACCGCAGAAGATACCATCTTATTTTCGCCTCCTCCTTAGGAAAAACACACCGGCAGACAGAAGAAGCAGACAGGCCGGAATCAAAAAGAATATGGGCGACCAGCTGTGCTCTGTGTCGGCAGCATGTGCCAGGGAAGCGGTATCTTCCTTTCCCACAATGGTGTAAGTCCCTGTATGGCTGATCTGAAAAGAAGCGGCTTTCGCCGTATCGTCATAGCCGGTCATGGGAACTTCCACGCCGCTTTCATCACAAAGGAACAATGTGCCGGCTGCCGGGTCATTTGGATAGGGCAGCATGACAGAAACATCCGGCAGGGAGTTGAGCACAGTTCCATTGATGGAAAACGAAAAAGAAAAACCGCCATCCGTATCCTTTTGGATGATGACTTCAATCTGATCTTCGTTTTGGATACCCTCCGGCAAGGCGTCTTTGGGTATGCTGATAGTGATTCCCTGTTTGGAAAAGACGGCTCTTTGCGCCCCTGTTTGCAGCATCATCAAAAAGCGTGTGCCGGAAATCCGGTCAGTGGTTTCATCAAAAAACTCTGAAAAAGCAGAGTTTTGGGAATCTGCGGCTTCCTGGGGAACGGTCATAGCGCTTTGCACTGAATCTTTCCTGTTTTCTGAAAGCTTCCAGGCAGGATCGGTAAGCTCTGAAGCGCCGACAATCGTCTGCACTTCAGGGGGCTGCGTCAAAGTGGTATCTTCCTCTGGCTGATCTGATATAACGGGCGCTTCGATTTCCGGTATAGTCGGTTCATCGGAATTCGTTCCACCGTCATTTGTTGCAGGCGGTTTTGAAGGCTTCGTGGAGGGCCTGTCTGCAAAACCATGATCCTGATCGTCGGTATCTTCAGGAGGCGGCTGAATGATGGTGTCGGGTGGATTTCCGCCTGCATCCCCTCCATCCCGGTCGCCTTCATGATACCCTTCAAGAACAATTTCATCTGCGTAGGTAAAGGACAGGATGCCGGTCTGTCCGCCGTCATAATCAACCTGAAGACGGTAACCGCTGCCCGGCGTCAGCAGACGGGTAGCAATCGAGAGCATTTCCCGTCCCACGTAAATGCCATTTTCCAGCTGGTTCCATGAACCGTTGTTTTCGGACAGCCATACGCTGATCTTATCCAGTTCTCCCGGCGGTGTGACCCAAGGAAAATAAAGGTTTCCTCTGGCGGCCAGAAAACAGTTAATGTCTGGTCTATCCGGAGCCTGAACAGAAACAGGAATTGTAATTTCAGGGAAATCGACACGATCCGCAAATACGGTATTTTTCGGTGCAGTCAGCCTTCCTGTTGCATGGTACAGTCCCACAGTATTCAGATCAATACACGAAAAATCCCATTCCACCACAGCGGTGTAGCTGGTTCCGTTTTCCGCATAGCATTCCAGATAATACGGGGAGGCGGCGAATAATTCTTCCAGTGCTTCAATTTCGCTGCCCTGTGGGAGCGCAAATGCATTTGTATAAGGATACCATTGCTCTATAGAGGTAATGACAGCAGGCGTCATTTCTTCTACCCGGACGGGAATCTGCAGCTCCTGCAATACAGCTTCACCAAAGGCATACCCCTCCGGCAGTTCAATCCGGCCTTCTGCGGCATATTCTCCCGGAGTGGTCTGGTCAATGGCCGAAAAATCCCATGCGACAGAAAATGTTTCCTGCCGGATTTCTTCACCGGCTGTTACAGTGGCGCAAACGGTCTGATACTGAAGGGCCAGCTGATAAATTTCCTCCAGGTCATCATCAGACGGTGTGGTTCTAAGGGGCAGGGTAAAAGCCGGCAGGGAGAGCAGTTCGCCTTCCTTTTGTATTTTTGTGACAAGGACGAGGGATACTTCTTCCGGTGCTTCCAGGGTTCCGCTATCCAGTGCCCCAGGAGCCTCGCTTTCTAAATCCGGCAGAATCTCCGTTCTTTCATCGGCATTGGCTGGGGTTGCGGTTTCAGCGGCAAATGCTGGGATACTGCCGGTGAAGCAGAGAAAGCAGGCCAGACAGCCACCCAGAATACGCCTGTGTATTTCCTTTATTCTCATACGATACTCCCCATTCCAGAGAAAACATATTGACGGTAGGTTTCCCGCAGCTGTTTTCCATTGCGGAGAGCAATCGGAAGTTCCTCCCCGTTTATCAAACGGAAGGCCTGGCTGTCAACATGGCTGATATAATCCATGTTGATTAGAACGCCCCGGTAGCAGGGCAAAAAACGCTTGTCCTTCTGCAATGCGGCAGTGACCTCCTGAAAACCTCCGCTTACCGGTATCACGCGTTCCGCCGTATGAATCCGCGTCATACGGTTTTGATAATCTATGTATAGAATTTTCTCTGTGGGAAGTTCCAGCTTTTGACGGTCAGCCATAACCGAAAGTGTCATCACTTCATAGGGCGGTTTTAGCTGGCACAGCTCCATCGCTTCTTCAAAATCTGCCTGATGGAGCGAAAGCGGCTTCAGCAGATAATAGCTGGCGGACAGGCTGTACCCCATCCGGGCATAATCTTCTGTAATGGTCAGAAAAACGATCTTACAAAACCTGTTTTTCTGGCGCAGCCTTCTGGCGGCTTCTATTCCATCCATGTTCTCCATATAGATGTCCATAAAGACAAGCTGAAAATTGACCTGGGCGGCTACTTTCAGAAAATTCTCTCCGTCCTCAAATTCTGTCAGCGTATAGTCCAGCTGATGCCGTTTCATATAATTTTCCAGGCAGACAGACAGTTCTTCTCTGTCCTCTGCTCTGTCATCCACAATCGCAATCTGCATCGTGCCATCTCCTTTGCACAATAATCCAATATTAGTATAACATAAAACCGCAGGAAAAAACTTGCGTCTTAAACAGGAAACCTGCGTCTTAAACAAAGTCGGTTGCATTTCTCTTGACAAGATGCTACTCTAATTATACTACCAGACTTTCCGATGAGAAGGTCTGGTTTTTTTATGTGATAGGAAATTCCTATCACATAAAACGCTCCGCAAGGATCGCACTGCGGCGGTTAGGAAGTATGTCGCAGAAGCGACCCGCCGCAGGCGGAGAATCCTGCGAGCAGGATTCTTTTTTTATTTTTTTCAGGAAAGGAGGCTCAGCATGAAAATCGCACTTTGTACGGAGTTGAGAAATGTGGAATGGTTTGAAAGCAGGCTGCGCTCCCTTTTTGCTGGGGACGGACAGCTTGTCATCGACGAGCTATGGAATGAGAAGCAGCTATCTCAGGCACTGCGGCGGAGCCGCTACCATGCGGTTGTCATCGCCATGACCGGAGCAAAGGGACTGGAGGCAGCCATTCAGGCGAAGCGGCTGGCACCGGAAGTACCGCTTGTCTGGTGGAGTGATGATGAAAACTTCGCCCTGATCGCGTATCACCTGCGTATCTCTGCGTTCCTTTCGGCAGACTGCTCCGATCAGGAGCTATATGAGGCGATAAAACCCATCACAAAATGGAGGTGCGAACATGCGAATTGCGCTGTGCAGTTATAGCCAGAAAGAAAAAGAAACCGCTTTGCTGATGAAGCTGGGCAAAGTAGACCGCTTTGATAACGGCGTGTTTTGTACCTATGCCATGCAGCGGGATGGGCCTTATGATGCTGTGGTGGTCATGGAGGACGGAGCCAGGGGGATGAATTTCTGCATGAGCATACGAGGCTACAGCAGGGATGTCCCGCTCCTTTGGATCAGCGACCAGGCAGAGTTTGAACCCCAAAGCCGCAGGCTGCAGGCGGACACCTTTTTGGTGAAGCCTGTGACGGAATATCAGCTGCGGGAGGCAGTATCCCGGCTGCTTCAGAAAACAACGAGAGGGAACAAACCGCGTGAGGAGGATGAATAAAATGATATGGAAATGGAAACGGCCGGCCGCATTTTTACTGGCGGCGGCAATGATTTTTACGATGCCGGGCGTTCCGGCATTTGCGGTGGAAGCGGGTGCGTCCGCTGTCCATACGGGCTTGTGTGAGCATCACCCGGAACATACAGAGGACTGCGGATATACGGAAGGAACCGAAGGGGCAGCCTGTGAACATGAGCATACTGAGGATTGCTACACCCTTGTGAAGAAGTGTGTCCATGAGCATGACGAAAGCTGTTACCCTGTTTTGGAAGGCAGCGTACCAGAAAATACGGCGACCCCATCTGAAGCAGAGGAGGCCCAGCCGACCGCGTGTACCCACGAATGCAGTGAGGAAAGCGGCTGTATCACAAAAGAATTAAGCTGTCCTCATGAACGCGGCGAGCATGACGATAGCTGCGGCTACATTCCGGCCACAGAGGGGACGCCCTGTGGGTATACCTGTGAGCAGTGCAATTCCCAGGACAGCGGGCTTGTTCCCGGCGTGTCCGGGAATGCTCCGGCAGAGTGCATCTGCGAAACCCGCTGTGAGCAGGAGGCGGTCAATCCCGACTGTCCGGTCTGCGCTGCGGAAGATGCGGATCTCTCTGCCTGCAAGGGAACAGAGCAGGCAATGCCCCTGATGGCAGCTGCGGCAGACGATGAAACCATCTCCGGCAATGTTACCTGGGAGAACAGAAACATAACTACCCCGGTGACGGTGAAGGGCGACACAACAATCACGCTGAAAGGCGAGAATACCATTACGATTACCGAGACCGCATATACCGCCGCTCTGGATATGTATTCCGCCAATCTGACCATTCAGGGAAGCGGCAGTCTGACGGTCAATGTTCCCAAAGGGAAATATGGTATTGCGGACGGCAGTTGGAGCGACACCGCCGGCGGGACGCTTACCATAAAAGACGGGGTAAAGATAACCACCAACGGCGGTTTGTACGGCTTGAGCGCTAAAACCATCGTGATTGAGAATGGAAAGCTGAATCTAAATTCCGGTTACGGTATTGTGACTGCATCCCTGACCATGAACGGAGGAACCCTTTACGCCACCGGAAAATATGGTGCGATATGGAGTCGTAAGGGAACAGCCCGAAGCATCGACCCCAGCCTGACCATTCTGTATTCGGACGAACAGAATGCAAACACAGACGATATGTCGGTCGGCACAGCGGACGATACGACAAGAGAAGAGGAAGTCAAGACCATCTATATCGCCAAGATGGCAGCCCGCGCAAAATTGACCGTCGGCGCACAGCAGGGAACCCTGCAGGAAGGCTTGGGCAGTCAAAGGGCGACCTTCTCCGTTACCGGCAGCAAGGTCAAGATGGACACCCTGAAAGTGGAATTGGAGGGCAAACCCACCGGTCTGACGGCGGCAAAATCCGCTGACAACCAGACCATCACCGTTACCGCCGACAGCACCGTCAGGGAGGGCCGCTATAAGCTGAAGCTGACCGCAGACAGCGAAGCAGGATACTCTCCGAACAAGGCGACCGCCACCGCAACGGTCACCGTCGCCGCCGCGCCCAAAAACCCCATTACCATAAGAACGCAGCCGCAGGTCACATATAAGAAAGGCGAAGGGCAATTTAAGGCGGATGTCTGGGTAAGGGCCCAACTGGAACGCGGTACGAATGGTAATATCACCTATCAGTGGTATGTGAACGGAAAGGAATTTACAGGCACAGGCAGCGGCAGCAATAGAATCACCCTGACCCCATCCGACCTGGCCACAACGGAGAGCAAGGACTGGGAGTACAGCGGCCAGGTCTACTGCAAGCTGTCCTATCAGAGCTATACCGCAAAGACAGACACGGTCACTGTTACCTTTAACACCTGCCCCCATGAAAGATACACCCACGAGGGCAAATGCCAACAGTGCGGCGAACCGTGCAGCAAGGATGTGCTCTTTATTCGCAACGGTATCCCCTATACGTTTGAAGGCGATAACCCTGAGGTTGGGTTCATTCTGTTCTCCGGCGGAACCGCTTATTTTGTGCGGGATACTGACGCAACCTTGAAAGCGGGGAACGGCGATACGGCGGACAAAAGGGACGTTACGCTGGACCTGCAGGGCCACAGGGTCAAGGCGCTGGATCTGCAAAATTTCCCGTACAACAGCGTTACCATCAAAAACGGCACGATAGATGGCATTGACACCGAAGACCCCGCAGTATTGATATTAGACAGCGTTACAACAAACCAGAAGGTCTTTTCTGACCAGTTTACCCTGACGGTAAAGGGCAACTGCGTGTTTGAGCAACAGGTGGCGTTCTCCGGGAAAACCCAGCTCCAGGGCGGCACGTTCAAACGTGGAATCAATGTAGAACCTGGTGCAGAGGCTCTGGCTCTGCTGGCGGAGGGATATGCCTTTGCAGACACTGATGACAGTGAAATTTTGAATGTTTCCGAAGTAAGCATCCAGAGTAGAAGCGTCAAAGTGGTCGAGCATACCTGCCAATATCAGAACGGTAAATGTGTCTGCGGCAGAAGCTGCGACCATGCGGGCAAGGTGGACAGCGCCGGTTACTGCACCTTCTGCAAAGCGCTGGTGGAGGCATTTGAAACCGGCGGCACACGATACACCAGTCTGGAAAATGCGCTGAATGCCGCGCAGGACGGTGACACTATCACGCTGCGGGGGCCTTTGACCATCGAGAACGTAGAGCCTATCGAGATCAGCAAAAACATTATACTGAACTTAAATGGATTCACCCTGAGCAAATCCCGTGAGGAGGCGCTTCTTTGCATCCTCGGCTCCAATGTAGCCATAACAAACGGCAAGGTGCAAAGCACCTGTGTCTCCAAGTCCGCTAATGCGGTGGAAGTTGGAAAATTTGACCACACAGGCGCAAAGCTGACGCTGGACAATGTCACCCTGGAGGGAAGCGTAGGCGGCGGAACTGGCGTCCGTGGATTTGGGCTTTTCATCCTTACCGGGAACGAAGCCGTGGTAACGAGCGGCACGTTCACCGGTGGCATCTACACGGAGGGAACGCTGACCATGTCCGGCGGTAGCGCGGATCTGCTGAAATTGGGATATAATAGCGGTATTCGTGTGATCCTGTCCGGCGGCTCCTTTGACAGCATCAAAATCGAGAATGGCGCAGATTACCAGTCCCTGCTGGCAGCGGGCTATGCCTATCAGAAGCAAGACGGCGCATTGGTCAAGCTGTCAGAGATGAATGCGAATACTGCCGTCACCGTTGTGGAGTGCAGCCACCCGGATGACCCTTCCGGCGGGAATGTTTGCCCATACTGCGGCTATGCCGCTGAGGTAACAAAGACGGACGGCAGCACTTCCTACCATCTGACGGTAGACGCGGCCATCGCGGCAGCCGGCGGCGGTACGGTGAAGTTGCTGGCAAATGCAGGCGCGATCACCATCGGCAGCCCGCTCAAGCTGGATCTGAACGGTAAGACGGCGGCAAAGCTGACCGTCACCGGAGATGTCACGCTGGCATCCCTGCTGCCGGAGGGCTACGCTTTTAAGAGCGGCAGTACCTGGATAAGCGACCTTAGCAGTACGGAGCTGACCAATGTTTCTATGGCCAAGATCCCCATCAAGAGCATGAACTATCCGACCGAGATGAGCATGACTTATGGCGGTGCGGGGACGCTTCTTGTCAAGGTAGCGAAGGAAACCGGCACAGGCGCTGTGAACTTCCAGTGGTACAAGGTGGAGGACGGCAAAGAGAAAGCAGTTGGCGGTGCGACAACAAAGAATCAATTTGATCTTTCTGCACTAAAGCTGCCCGCAGGCCAGCACACCTTCCGATTTTCCGCCACTTGCAACGGTTACGAGAAGATGAGCAAGGATATTGTTGTAACGGTACAAACGGCCAACATCAGCGCAAGCCTCATCACGCCTCCCACAGCGCAGGAAAACCTGACCTATACCGGCCAGGAGCAGGCGCTCATTACTGCGGGCAGCGTGACGGACTATGGCACTATGCAATACAGCCTGACCGAGAACGGTACATACAGCCAGGACATCCCCACCGGCACCGATGCCGGAGCATATACCGTGTGGTATCGGGTGATTGGCGATGCAAACCACAACGATACCGCACCCGCCAGCGTGGCGGTCCGCATTGGGAAGAAGCCGCTGACGATCACCGGGGTAACGGCTGCGTCCAAGCCCTATGATGGCACAACAAACGCGGGCATTACCAGCGTAACCTTCGACGGCGTGAACTTGAACCGAGGCACAGACTACACCGTCACCGCCAGCTTTGACGATGCCGGTGCGGGCAACGGCAAGAACATCACTGCCACGGTGACCTTGATGGAGCAGACCGCGAAGAATTACGCCCTGGAGCAGAGCAGCTTCCCTACTACCGGCAGCATCATCAAGGCCGCTGCGCCTGACTTCACCAAGGAAACTGCGCTTACCATTGTAAATGACTGCGAAAAGACCTACACTGTGACGCTCCCCGCCCTGCCCACGCTGGAAACGCCCAAAGAGTACGGTGCACTCACCTATGAGATCGGCGAAATCAAACTAAATGACGGCTACTACACCAGCGGCGCGAAGGTGGAAAACGGCAAGCTGACCCTGCCCATTCAGAAAAATGATGTGGCAACCACCGGCTCTGTGGGTACTGCGACCGTAGTAATCAAGAGCACAAACTATGAGGACATCACGCTGACCGTCAACATCAGCGCAAAGAATAAGCGCATCCCCACCGTGACTGCACCTACGGTCAACACACTGACCTACAACGGTGCAGAACAGGCTCTGGTTGCGGCGGGCAAGACCACTGGCGGCACGATGCTCTACCGGCTTGACGATTCTGAGTGGAGTGAGCAGCTCCCCACAGCGAAAAATGCCGGAGAATACACCGTTTGGTACAAGGTTCAGGGAAATGCAGAGTACGCAAATGTGGCAGAACAGAACGTGACTGTGACCGTAGCGAAAAAGTCAGTTACCGTTACGGCACTTGATAAGAGCGCCTACACTGGCAGCACCGCGCCCGATCTGAGCAGCCCTAAAGCAGATAAGGATTACAAGGTGGAAGGTCTGGTTGGTGCAGACACCCTGAGCGGCACTGTAACATTGACTTACGAGCAGACACCGGATATGAGCAAAGCCGGAGAAATCGCAATCAACATCACTGGTACGCTGTCAAATGACAACTATGAGATCACCTATGTTTCTGGAACGTTGACCGTTTCCAGGCAATCTTCCAGCGACGGCGGTTCCTCCTCTGGTGGTTCGGGCGGCGGTGGAGGCTCATCCTCCGGCGGTTCCGGCAACAATGATAACACCAACCAGCCGAAGGACAAGCCTCAAGCCCCTGTCACCGGTGAAACCAAACCCATACAGCCGGATAAAAACGGCAATGCGGCAGTGGATAATAGCTCTGTCCAGTCCGCCATCGACAAGGCCAAACAGGATGCGAAAAAGAACGGCACCACAGAGAACGGGATGGCCGTTACCGTTCCCATCACCTCGGCGGCAGGCCAGACCTCTTTTAACGTGACCATCAAGGCGCAGACATTGGATCTGCTGGTTAAAGAAAACGTCCGGCAGTTTACCGTAGCAATAGACCATCTGGTTTCGGTTAATATCGGGCTGGATACTCTGAAGCAGCTGGATGCCGTCTCCGCTGGAGGGGACATCATTCTCCGGGCAAATAAGGTGGATGTGCTGCGTTCTACCGAGGCCAAAGCCGCCATAGAAACAAGACCGGCCTATGACCTGTCGCTGGTGTACCTCTCCGGCGGCAAAGAGACGCCGATTACCAGCCTGAATGGACATACCATCTCGGTGCGTTTGTCCTACACACCGGTAAAGGGTGAGCAGACCGGTAATCTCTATGCAGTCTATGTAGACGACGCGGGTAAGGTGGAATGGATCACCAAATCCAGCTACGATGCCAGCCTGAAAGCGGTGGTTTTTGAAACCGGTCATTTCAGCGTTTACGGCGTGGGCTACAAGAACCCTGCCCCTGCCTTTACCGACATTCATAACCATTGGGCTGCGGACAATATCCTCTTTGCAGCCAGCCGGGGACTGCTCTCCGGCACCAGCGACACCACCTTCAGCCCCAACACCGGCATGACCAGAGGAATGTTTGTGACAGCTCTGGGGCGGTTGGCGGGCATCAACCCGGACAGTTACAAGACCGGGAAATTTACTGATGTGAAAGCTGACGCCTACTATGCCCCCTATGTGAACTGGGCGGCGCAGAACGGCATTGTGGAGGGCGTTACTGCCACCACCTTTGCGCCGGATACCAACATCAACCGGGAACAGATGGCGGTCATCATGGCAAATTACGCCAAAAAGCTGGGCTACGACCTTCCGAAAACCCTCCAGGCTGTGACTTTTGCGGACAACGCACAGATCAGCAGCTGGGCGAAGAATGCAGTCAGGGCCATGCAGCAGGCGGGCATCCTGGCCGGGAAGAATGGAAATAAGTTTGACCCCAAGGGAACCGCTACCCGCGCCGAGGTTGCCACCGTACTGCGGCGGTTTGTGGAGATCGTCATTGACCCGCAGACCGCAAACGGCTGGCAGCAGAATGACAGCGGCCAGTGGAGCTATTACAGAAATGGGAAGCCAGTGAAGGGCCGGCTCTCCGACGACCAGAAGTGGTACTGGCTGGACAAGGCTACCGGAATGATGTTTGCCGGCGGCTGGAAGCAGATTGACGGAAAGTGGTACTACTTCTACACAGACGGGACGATGGCGGTGAATACCACCATTGACGGATATACCATCGGCTCGGATGGTGCAAGAATGTAACCTACAATAAAAAACGATTTGCCCGTATATCAGCGGACAAAGATAAACGCGGTCGGGTATCAAGAAACCCCACCGCGTTTATTTTTTCTCTTGAAGTGATGAAAAAATAGGAAGCTGGCGTCAATTAAACTGCCAGCTTCCCAATGTGAAAAGGTGTATCCCTAAAGCTTATGTACTAAGCTTTAGTTATATGTTCTGCAATTTTTGTGCCCTTCACCGAATCTGTTCAATGGAAGATCCGCATCATTCCGAACACACGTCCGATCACCTGGCAGTCGTCTACGATGATCGGGTCCATCGTATCGTTTTCCGGCTGCAGACGGATGTGATCCTTTTCTTTATAGAAACGTTTTACTGTAGCAGAGTCATCGATCAGCGCAACCACGATCTGTCCGTTATAAGCTTCCTGACAACACTGTACAAAAATCTGGTCACCATCCAGAATTCCGGCATTTACCATAGAATCGCCGCGGACATTCAGCACAAAGCACGGCTCACCGGTCGGCACGGATTCTGCCGGAATCGGAAGATAGCTTTCGATATTTTCTTCGGCAAGGATCGGCTGTCCGGCTGCAACATTGCCGACAACCGGAAGGCTCGTCATCTCTGTGCGAACAGCCTGAAAGCTGTCGTCTGTGATCTCAATCGCGCGCGGCTTAGTCGGGTCCCTGCGGATATATCCGTTCTTCTCCAGCGTCTCCAAATGAGAATGAACGGAAGACGTGGATTTTAAATGAACTGCCTCGCAGATCTCACGAACTGCCGGCGGATATCCCTTTTTTAAAATTTCTTCTTTTATATAATCAAGAATTTCCTGCTGTTTTGCAGTGATCTTTCTCTGTGCCATAGAAAAATTCCTTTCTGCATTTTAATGTAAATTCAGTATAACATACCCCTGATAAAAAAGCAAACATACATTCCGAAGAAGTGTTCGATTTTTACCGTTTCCTGTTGACATTCGAAAGTACGTTCGATATAATCCATGTGTAGAAACATATGTTCGAAACCGTATGTTCGATTGTATTCAGGAGGGGATTTCTATGAACACAACATACAGCACCTATTTTCAGACCGCCAGAGCAGTAGCAGCATATCAGGAGCGTTCCTATCGCAACCACCTGCGCAGGACCAGACAACTGACCAAACGGATCTTTTTCAGTCTTGCAGCGACCCTTATCGCGGTCTTTATCGGTATTTTGACAACCGGATTTTTATCCAGAGCGCAGGCATCCTCCGAACCTGTCCATTATAAGTATTTCCGCAGCATTATGGTATATTCGGGAGATACGCTTTCCGCTATTTCCAGCCGCTATATGGATAATCATTATACATCTGTCCAGGATTATATCGACGAGGTCTGCGAAATGAATCACTTACAGGATGCAGACGATATCCACGCCGGAGATTATCTGATCATTCCATACTACAGCACGGATTTTCACTGAACGGTTCCGTCACATTTTTCGGAAATCATTCCGCTGATACCTGCTATTAGGGCACATATTTTCAAAACTTTAGATTTTCTTTCGTTTTTATGCCGCTTTTTTCTAAGCTCTTTTGCGTATCGTAAAGTTTGTCCGAAGGTTTGCTTTCCCGGGACACGGATGCTATACTGATAGGACATATGTCAGGCAGGCGATCTGAACACTATTTTTACTATCAGGCGCCATACAAAAGAGGGGAGTTTAAAGCTGCAATGGATAAGAATCATATTCTGATCGTAGAAGATGACGCCGATATCCGTTCCGGAATCGAGATTTATTTAAAAAACCAGGGATATGACGTATCTCAGGCAGGCGATGGAATCGAGGGCCTGGCGGTCATTGAAAAAGAAGAAATTGATCTTGCAATCGTAGATATCATGATGCCGCGCATGGACGGCATTACGATGATGATGAAGGTGCGGGAAAAGGGCTATGATTTCCCGGTAATTATGCTTTCCGCCAAATCAGAGGAAGTCGACAAGATCATGGGCTTAAATATGGGCGCTGACGACTACATCACGAAGCCGTTTACGCCTCTGGAGCTTTTGGCGCGTGTCAATTCCCACCTGCGACGCTATAACCGTTACCGGGAAGCGATCGCATCGGCTGAACCGGTCAAGGATACTTATCATGTGCTGGGCGGAATCGAATTAAACGAAGAGACTGTAGAAGTCTTTGTCGATGGCGCGCCGGTGCGCCTGACGCCCATTGAGTTTAAAATCCTGTTGCTTTTGATGCGTAATCCCGGACGTGTGTTTTCCGCAGACGAAATTTACGAACGCATCTGGAATGAAAAAGCGGTCAATACTGACACGATTATGGTTCATGTCCGTAAAATCCGAGAAAAAATAGAAATCGATCCGAAGAATCCGAAATATTTAAAGGTGGTGTGGGGTGTTGGTTACAAAATGGAAAAACAGTAGTCCAAAGGCAAAAAGCGTTACAGTGATGCTTGTCATCCTCCTGTCTTTGACACTCTGTCTGATAGCGTTTCTGCCGTTCTTTCAAACGCGTGCGGCCAGCGAATTTTCCACTCCGCTGACGGAAATGTCCTTTATCGAACAGCTTTATCAGAGCAACTATATTCAATATAAATACCTGAAAGAAAAGACCGATCAGAAAAACTGGTCTTATTCCGATCTGTATCTGACGATCAACTATCTGGGGAACCGTGAATCAGGTGATCCTGCATTTTCTGCCTCTTCAGCAACTTATCAGATCGCTGACAGAATCTCTTCCGACGATTCATCTGACACCCCTGTTTCTGACGGTGATCTGGAAGAAGCCCTGTATAATGTATTTCTGTCACAGATTGATGAAATGAAGGCGGGTGCAGAGAAACTGACGCAATATGTCGATTACTGTGCACAGGATACTGCTTCCGGTACGCAAATCGGAAACAGCAGTGTTTCTGAACTGACTGCGCTTTTAAACGGACAAACCTCGACAGAGCATCCGTCCTATATTTATTATGCAGTTATCGAATATGATGCCGCCGGACATGTCAGCAGCTGCCGCGCTTATTTTGGCGACGAGTCCGACAGTTTTTTAAAAAAGCTGGAAACTGCCGGAAGAGAACAGTATTTTCAGCAGTTTTCTGATGACTCCGACAGCCTTTTGTTAGATTTCGATTCAGACTCTGGCCAGACTTACCGTTACAGTGTTTCGCTTTCCGGTCCTTCGAATATGCGGATCATTTATGCCATCACCCAACAGCAGTATCAGAAGATTCTTTCTTCCCGGGATCTGTTCATGAGCGATACCAATTACGATAGCCTCCAGTATCAGAGCTATTGTGCCGCCGGGGTTCCCCACGTGCTGATCGGTTTTTTTGCTGCAGCATTCCTGTTCGGTGGTTTTATGGTTCTCTTGTTTGAAAAAAGAGGTTACTGTATCCGCAGCTTTTCCATCTGCCAGCTTCCGATCGAGATAGCAGCAGTGCTTCTCTGTCTGTTTTTTCAGGGACCCTATTTCCTGACTCATCTGATCTGCGGCGTTCAGCAAGGACAGCTCTTTCCGAACCTGACAAAGCATGTTCTTTCGCCGCTGCATTTGTCCGGGACGCTGTATCTGTTTTTGGCGATTGTTTTTTTCCTTTGCTTTTTCGTCGCCTTTCTTCTCGGCACGATTGCAGCAGGCTGCCTGCGCAGCAAACAGGAGTTTCGCGAGCACAGCCTGATAATCCGCTACTGGCGCAGGATTATGAATGCCTGGAACCGGTTCTATCAGGAGCTTGTCAGCTTCGATATCGGCACAGACGCCAAGAAAATGATTTCCAAATTAGTCATCGTCAATTTTATCATCCTGTTTGTCATTACGTTTTTCTGGGTATGGGGCTTTGTTCCACTGTTGATTTACTCCCTGATTATCTATTTCCTGCTCAAAAAATACGTCTATGACATACAAACCAAATATCAGAACCTCCTGCGCGCGACCAGCTCGATCGCAAGAGGGGATTTCGATACCGCTTTTTCAGAAGACTTCGGCGTTTTCGAAAGCTATAAAAAAGAACTTTTACAGATTCAGACTGATTTCAAGAAAGCGGTAGAAGAAGAGGTCAAGAGCCAACGGATGAAGTCCGAGCTGATCACCAACGTATCTCATGATCTAAAGACGCCGCTGACTGCAATCATTACCTATATCAACCTGTTAAAGGAGCCGGGGCTTACCCAAAAACAGCAGCAGGAATATCTCGATACGCTGGACAAAAAGGCTCTCCGCTTAAAGGTACTGATCGAAGATCTGTTCGAAATCAGCAAGGCAACTACCAATAACGTTACCCTGCATTACGACAATGTCGATATCTGCAACCTGCTTCGGCAGTGCTATCTGGAATATGAAGACCGCATGCAGGAAAAGAATCTGACGTTCAAATTTCAGCTGCCGGAAGAAAAAGTAATTTTGCGGCTTGACCCGCAAAAGACGTTTCGTATTTTTGATAACCTTTATACCAACATCAGCAAATATGCCATGCCATCCACGCGCGTCTATGTTACCGTGACCGACAACGCATCCGAAACGCAGATTGCGATCCGAAACATTTCCCAGATGGAGCTGACCGTCTCCGGAGAAGAGCTGACCGAACGTTTCGTCCGCGGAGACGGCTCCCGCAACACAGAGGGAAGCGGACTTGGTCTCGCCATCGCAAGAAGCTTTACTGAGCTGCAGCACGGCACAATGCAGATTCTTCTCGATGGCGATCTGTTCAAGGCGATTCTGACCTTCCGCAAGCCGGGCGCTGAACCGAACGATAACCGATCGGAACACCTGGATACCGCACATTCTGCAAACGCCAATTTATCTGGCAATTTAAATTGCCCCGGCACTGCAGACAATCCTGCAGAGGGTATCGAACCACCTCCGATTTATCGCCCAAGCCGATGGAGAAGCGATAAAAACCTTCGCAAGCACGGGCAGAAAAAGTAACAAGAGAACGAAAAAACGGTCACTCAGTCCAACACTGGAAGAGTGACCGTTTTCGATTCCGCACAATAGATTGCACGCGTTACAAGTCAACGAAAAATCATAACTCCCGTAATTTTACTGTTTTGGCAGCTTTCCGTTTATGATCGTCCTTCATCGCAGCGTAATGCTTCCGTGTGGTATTGACATCCTTATGTCCCAGAACGTCTGCAACGAGGTAAATATCCCCGGTTTCCTGATACAACGTCGTGCCGTAGGTGGAACGGAGCTTATGGGGCGTGATCTTTTTTGTCGTTGTGACGAGAGAAGCGTATTTTTTGACCAGATTTTCCACGCTGCGCACCGCCATGCGCCGGTTCTGCAGGGATAAAAATAATGCATCCTCGTGGCCACTCATCGGAATCATATGTTTGCGTTGATCCAGGTAGGAGAGAAGCGCTTCCTCCACCTCTTCCCCAAAATAGACGACGTCCTCGTATCCACCCTTGCGGCGCACCTTGATCGCGAGATTATCAAAATCTACGTCGCTGATATCCAAACCGACGCATTCCGACACACGGATACCAGTTCCCAGTAAGAGCGTCAGAAGCGCCAGATCGCGCACCTTCGTCTTATCGTGGAACTTCATCTGACTTTTGGTCATTTTGGTGCCGTCCTCCACTTGGTCAAGCAGAATTGCGACCTCGTTGGGGTCCAGACGCACGATTTCCTTGTCATGGAGCTTCGGCATTGGCACTAAGGACGCAGGATTGCTTTTAATCTGTTCGTCCCGGAAAAAATAATTATAAAACGAGCGCAGGGAAGCGAGCTTACGGCGCTTCCCGCGTTCATCGTTGGTATATTCCGTGCCGTCGTCTTTGACATAATACGAAAGATATTCCAGATATTCCTCGATATCCGTCTTTGTGATCTGATCCAGAACTGACAGTGGAAACTCCGTGATATCCATCTTCGAAAGCGCGCTATTATTTTTGTGCAGAAACTCAAAAAAGACACCGAGGTCATACGCATAGGCAAGCCGCGTGCGGGGCGCGGTCGTCTGTTCGATTCCACGGAAATACTGGCGACAGAAGCGCGGCAGCTCTTCCTGCAGCTTTCGCAGCTGGAGGATATTTTCCTTTGCAGTTTCATCATGGTAATTGTTACTGTTTTTCATGTACCCTCCATTCCGCAAGACCACTCTGAACCGCAGTGAACATCCGATCCTTCACCCCCGGATTTTCCAGGTTCAGCTGACGCAGCAGCTGCTTGACATATTCTCTGCGAGTATGTCCGTCTGCAGGGCAGGGACTTTTGACAACCGGAACATCGTGCTTATGGACAAATCCGATCACATCCGCTTCCTTCATATAAACGAGCGGACGGATCACCGTCAGATTCATCCGATCCAGAAAAGTGACAGGGGCAAACGTATGGAAGCGCCCTTCATAAATCAAAGACAGCATCAGCGTCTCCACGACATCGTCCTTGTGGTGTGCATAAGCAATTTTGTTGCAGCCTGCCCCACGGATCGCTTCATTTAATGCGCCTTTCCGCATTTTTGCGCACAGTGCGCAGGGATTTTTTTCTTTCCGTTGGTCAAATACGATCGAAGCGATCTGCGTCGGCACAATTGTATACGGGACATCCAGCTCTTTACAGAGTGCCTCTATTTTGCCCAAATTTAAGTTTTCAAAGCCAAGGTCGACAGTTACCGCATGCAGTTCAAAGGGATGCGGATAAAAGCGTCTGAGCGTGCTCAGCGCATAAAGAAGCGTCAGGGAATCCTTTCCACCGGAAATCCCGACTGCGATTTTGTCTCCGTCCTGAATCATTTCATAATCGTCGGCGGCTCGCCGCACCTGGCTCAATACCTGTTGTAACGTCATGCTGTTTCCTCGTTTCATAGTTACCGGCGTCTGCACGCCGGAATGGTTTTCTCATCCTGATTTTCCTTTTGACAGTATACTATTTTTTCTTTCTTTTTGCAAAGAGACCGCAGTGATTCATACCGGATTTGGATCGATCCGAGGTTTCTATCGGGATTCGCCTTGAAAAAAAGTGCTCGACAGAGTAAACTAATAGAATATCCAATCATGATAAAGGAGCAGGTGCATGCAGGAAATCAAATGTCCCAAATGCGGCGAAGTCTTTCAGGTAGACGAATCCGGCTATGCGGCGATCGTCAGACAGGTCCGTGATAAAGAATTTGAGAAAGAGCTTTCCGAGCGTAAAGCGCAATATCTTTCTGAAAAAGAAAACGCTGTCCTTCTGGCGCAGACCCAGACGAGACAGGAGCTGGCGGAGGAAATTTCCCGGCTGCAGGCAAAGCTTGCGGCAGCAGAGAGCGCACGGCAGCTGGCAGAGGCAGACGCCCGTTCCCGGCAGGAAAAGCTTTTATCCGAACAGGAAAAGGCTCTGTCCCAAAAGGACGCTCAGATCAGCCTTTTAAATGCCAAAATCACATCTGTACAGGAAACTGCGGACAAGGATATCGCCCTGGCGGTTTCCAAAGCAGCTGCCCAGAAAGAAAAGCAGATCAACGAAATGGACCGGCAGATTTATGACCTGACCGGTAGAATAGAACATGCAAAGCAGGAAACTCGACTCCGAGAGCAAAATATTAAGGAGCAGTACGAAGAGCGTCTCCGCATGAAGGACGAGGAAATCGCCTATTATAAGGATTTCAAGGCGCGCCAGTCCACCAAAATGATCGGAGAAAGCTTAGAGCAACACTGTGAGACAGAATTCAACAAGCTGCGCGCAACCGGTTTCCAGAATGCATACTTTGAAAAGGACAACGATGCCAGAACCGGCAGCAAGGGCGATTATATTTATAAAGAAACGGATCCGGACGGAATCGAATTTATTTCCATCATGTTTGAAATGAAAAACGAGATGGATGAAACCGCAACGAAAAAGAAAAATGAAGATTTTTTCAAGGAGCTGGATAAGGACCGGCGCGAGAAAGACTGCGAATACGCCGTTTTAGTGTCCATGCTGGAGCCAGACAGCGAGCTGTATAACACCGGCATCGTGGACGTTTCCTATCGATATCCGAAGATGTATGTGATCCGTCCGCAGTTTTTTATCCCGATGATCACGCTGCTGCGCAATGCTTCTCTGAATGCGCTGCGGTATAAGCAGGAGCTTGCTGTCATCAAAAATCAGAATATTGACATTTCCCATTTTGAGGAAGATATGAATGATTTTAAAGAGAAATTCAATCGGAATTTCCGTCTGGCGAGTGAACGGTTCCACCGCGCGATCGATGAAATCGACAAAACGATCGACCATCTTCAGAAGACAAAGGAGGCCCTGCTTTCTTCTGAAAACAACCTGCGGCTCGCAAACAACAAGGCGGAAGATCTGAGCATCAAGCGCCTTACGAAAAACAACCCGACGATGAAAGCGAAATTCGACGAGCTTTCTTCGCATGACGGAAAGGAGAGTACTTGACATGAAATTTCGCTGGGAAAAAAAATATCTATACTGGGGCGTAACGGCGCTTCTGGTTGTAATCGGCGGGCTGCTCGCCTATTATCTGATCTTTCACGGCGGCAACTTTAAAGATCATCTGCAGAATCTGCTGCACATCTGCATGCCGATTCTGGACGGCTTTATTCTGGCATGGCTGATGTGTCCGCTGGTAAACGCCATCGAGCATTTTGCATTGTATCCCGCCAGAGACTGGCTGATTTCCCAAAAACCGTCCTTACAGAAAAAAAAGAAACAGCTGACCAGCTATTGCCGCGGCATTTCGATCGTCCTGACGCTGTGCTTTGTCCTGTTTTTGGTGTACGGATTTTTCAGAGTTGTAATTCCGCAGATCATTGGAAGCATCCAAAGTATTGCCGGTCAGTTCCCCAGCTATGTAAAAAACGTCAGTGATTGGGCAGAAAAACTGCTTGCTGATAATCCAGACATCGAAACGACTGTATCCGATCTGATCGATCATTATTCGACAGATCTTGAAAACTTCCTCAATAAAACCATGATGCCTCAGATCAATGCCATCGTGAAAACAGTCTCCCTAAGCATGTTAAGCTTTGCGAAGGCAGTCTGGAACCTCGTTATCGGACTGATCATTTCCATCTATCTGCTTGCCAGTAAGGAACGCTTTGTCAGCCAGGGGAAGAAGCTTTTATACGCTTTCTGGGATACCAGACAGGCTAATGTAATTATGGAAGACTTCCGTCTGATCGATTCCACCTTTGGCGGATTTATCAGCGGAAAAATTTTGGATTCAGCCATCATCGGTGTTCTCTGCTTTGTTGTTGTCAGCATCATGAAAATGCCATATCCAATGCTGATCAGCGTCATAGTCGGCGTTACCAACATTATTCCGTTCTTTGGTCCGTTTATCGGAGCCGTACCCTGTGCATTGCTTATTTTAATGGTCAATCCGATGCAATGCCTGTATTTTATCATCTTCATCTGGATTTTGCAGCAGTTTGACGGCAACTTCCTTGGGCCTAAGATTCTTGGCGATTCCACCGGTCTTTCCGGGTTCTGGATTATTTTTTCCATCACCATCTTCAGTGGTCTCATGGGTGTACCAGGCATGATTCTCGGTGTTCCGATCTTTGCTGTTTTTTATGCGCTGATCAAGCGCTACGTCAACCGCAGTTTGCAAAAAAAAGGCATGTCTGATAAAACAGAAGAGTACCAGACACTGGATTATGTCGATGTCCAGACCGGCAGCTTTATTTCTAAACCGGAAGATAAGCCCGCAAGACATCGCAAGAAACAGTTTTCGTTCCGGAATTTTAAAGAAGATTTGAAGACGTTTATTCCGCACCCTGCAGAACATGTAGAAAAAAATGCAGAAACCGCTGCAAAGGATTCCGCGGGAAAGGACAATCAGAAGCAGGAAAATTCTGAGCCCTCTGATCGATGAAAAATGATCAGATATTTCAAAATCAAAATCCATTCCGATAGAGGTTTGAGAAGAAGAGATAAATACCTATGAAATTTGTTATTCAATGTACTACACAGGTTATAGAGGAGACATTATTATGAGGTTTGATACTTTAGAAGTAAAAGATAAAACAGGACAGACAATAGTTTTGAGAAATGCAGAAGAATCAGATGCAGAAGATTTAATCAAATATTTGAGAATAACAACTGGAGAAACACCGTTTTTGATTAGAGAACCTGATGAAGTCAAATTGACGCTTGAACAAGAGAAACATTTCATTACAAGTTGCATTGATTCTGAACGGGAATTAATGCTAATTGCAACCATAAATGGAAGGCATATTGGTAATTGTTCCCTTAGTAGTATTGGAACTTATAAAAGATATGCTCATCGTTGTGAGGTTGCTATTGCTTTGTATCAGAAATATTGTGGGAGAGGTATCGGCAAAATTATGCTGAAAACTATTCTTGATATGGCAAGGAACCTTGGATATGAGCAAGCGGAATTAGAGGTGGCTGCTGGAAACGAAAGAGCAATTTCGCTTTATAAAAACCTAGGCTTTGAAAAATATGGTGTATTCCCTAATAATATGAAATATGCGAATGGTCAATATACAGATTCCTATTGGATGATGAAAAAATTGTAAGTATATGCAAATTTCCAATTTGTAGTTATATTGAATCGATGAAATTATATTTGATAACACTTTTGTGATAACAATTTGATAACACGAGGTAAGGCAGTCCATACGATAAGGACAGTTCAAACCAAATTGAGTCAGATAGAACCAATATACCGATACAAAATTGTATAGAACCAACTTTGATTTTGCGAGTTCGAAACGTGACGTATATTTGTATAGTGTTTATACAATATTGATGACAACTGAAACATAAAGAAAGTCAAAAAGATTTTCGTAAGAATATGACGCCAATGCGAATAAATAAGGAATATATTAATGGAAGAAGAGCAAACAAAAGCTAGTACAAATAAAACTACGCAAAAAGAACAGAAAAAATCAGAAAAAGATAAAAATGGGATAATAGGTGGACTTGTATTTGGGGCAATGGCAGTCTTTGCTACTTACCAAATATATGATAAATTTTTTGAGTTTGCGATTGGAAAAATACTAGTATATATTTTGGGGGTTTTAGCATTTATTTGCTTTGCAGTATCTATAAGTAGTTTTTTTGATTTCAAAGAATCAAAAAAACTGGAAAAACTAGATGAAGATGTTCGCAGAGAAGAAAAAGAATTTTCAGAAATAAATCCTGAAAAGAGAGCTTTAAGAGCAGAAAAAATGTTTAGAATGAACCAAAAGGAGTTAATGAGATATTATGATATGAATTTGGCTCAGACAAAATTTTTATCTGGTCTTGGTATTATGATGATTTTATTTGGTATATTGATAGTAGTAGCAAGTTTATATATGTATATGTCTTTGGATACAGATAAAATTTTACTATTTGTAGGTAGTTTTAGTGGAATAATTGTAGATTTTATAGGAGCTATTTTTATTAAGATGTATACCAAAAATATTGAAGCAGCAGTTAAGTTTCATGCAAAATTTGCGGAGAGTAATAATCTTTTACTTGCCAATTCAATTGCTAATAAGATAGAGGATGAGAGACTTAGGGAAGACACCTTATCAGAAATATCTAAAAGGATTATTTCGGTTGAAAAAGATATGAAGGATTAGTGGTAATCTAATATAGGAGAATCTAAATCACTTTATGTGGGAACATCTGCTAGGAATGCTCCGCTACCTTGCAATGGCTAATTAGAAAAATAGCAGAGTTATAGTTTGGAGTTGGTTGGAGAGGTAGAATTATTCCAATTGATGATATTAGATGGCTTGGGTTTATATCACATAAGCACTGTACCTATCATCTTGGTTGATGAATAAAAGAACGTTAAAAAATGTAATCAATGTCCAAGATTTCCGCGTTAAAAATAAAGGATATGTTTAAGCTACCTAATGAATATGATAAAAACATAGAGAAGTCTACATAATAGATGAAGAATACCAGAAGTGCTAAAATAACACATGAATACCTTGTATTGACCATTATAGTGGGAGTGGAGTTATCCTAAATAAATTGTAGAAATTTTACATGGGAAAAGTTAATTGTTCAGTTTTGGATTGAAGTTATGATTCTTGCATTAGCACTTACTTAAATAACAAATGAAATTTGTTTATTGATAAAAGGCAAAGTTTTTCCTATTTGATATACCTTATTTCTTGTTAATGATTAAAAATTATATTTTATATCAATACTAAAGGTGATAACAAGCGAAAAATATTTGACAAAGCAATTTGTTTTATGGAAGGATGGACAGATAAACAATTTTATGAGACAATAACAAATAAGAAACATGTATAAATAATAGAGGGATAAAGTTGGACGAAAAACAAACTAAACGGATAGAAAAAATATTTCCAGATTACTTCGATAGATTTGAAATGCCTGCTGGTGCAAGGGAGGAAAATATAAAAGTGTACAGAGCTTGTAGAAGTGGTAAGTGTGATAGAGATTCATTTTTACCATCTTTTGAAGAGAATGGATTTGCATTGAATCCACTTGCTGATCCAACAGATCCGGGGCAGTATTCTCTATCAACATTTGAGAAACCTACACATGTTAAAAGATTTGCGGGCGCTATTTCTGATATGAAAGTTCCTTATCAGATAGCAATTGGAATGACAAACCCAAAGCATGGAGTGGTACAAAGGACAAGGGAGAGAAAGAAAAAAAGTGGTTCACATGTAGATTGGTGGCTTTATGAAAATGCAACACCGTACGATGAATTTGAAATAATTGTAGATTTTGAAAAACATCTTCAAAATTATATTCGAGAAAGAGATGAGAAAAATGCAGGAATTTGTTAATACAGAAAAATATGGAAAACTTTATATTGATAGAATACTTTTCGAATCAAACTTTCCAATTATTTTTACTTGTAAAAATGATGCAGATGAGATATTTATATGTGTGTGTTGTCAAAATAATATCAAAGGATGTAAGTGGTTAGTTGGAAAAACAGATGCTATAAATATTATACGAATGCTTAAAGATGAGTTAACACTTCGTGAATTAGTTCGAGGATATTCTTCCGGTAGAATATCAGTCGATTATATTGATGGAGAATATAGAGTGGAATATAATAATTCTGATTGGAATGAAGACAGCATATATTTACCTAAAGAAGATTCTTATATGTTTGCCGATGAAGGTGAATTTGCCGATGATATTTCTTATTATTCTACGTTAATTAAAGTTTGTTATGATGAAAATTATTATAAAAATATTTCCAAGAAATTGGAAACAATAAATCAAGGATTTGAGTCTATAACGGATAAATTTAATGAGTCCGTGTCTTTGTTTGGAAATATATCTATTTCAAGTAAAGTAGTGAGTACGTTAAATGTGGCTGGCACACTGTCAGTAAACACGGAAGAGTATAAAAATCAAAGATATTATAAGGTTACATCAGATAGTTGTTTTGATACATTGTTGAATGATAATATTAGTATTGAAGTTGATTTCAATGATTGTAGTTTTATAGATGCAGCGTAAAGGAGAGACGATGAAAAATTATAATAGTTTATTGACTTTACAGAAACTGGTGTTTGATAAAATTGAATTTGATAGAAAGGGTTTTAAAAACAAAAATGAATTAACCTTTGAATTACAAGTTCAAATTGGAATTGGTGAGGACAGTGTGCACAGAGTAACGCTTGTATTGAAAGGAGAAAAAAAAGAAGAATATAATCTGATCATTAGTTTATCAGGTTTCTTTAAAGTTGAAAAAGAAGATTCAGTGAACGATGAAATGGTTCAGAATTTAATAAATAAAAATGCAGTTGCAATTATGATGCCGTATCTGAGAAGTGAATTGACATTACTAACAGCACAGCCAGATACAGATAGTGTTGTTCTTCCGCCTTTTAATATAAATGCAATGTTGGAAAAGTAAGTTTAATAGTTGGGTAATAGTCTGCTTATCAAAATGGTAGTATATTATACTGATAACAATTTTTTGATAACAGATTGATAACACTAGCAGAAAAAGACCGTAGAGACATGAAAGTTGGAAACAAATAAAATCAAATAGAACCAAATCTCCTATACAAAACTGTATAGAACTAGATTTTGTTTTGCGAGTTTGAGAAGGAGAGACAACTACCTATGAAATTTGTTATTCAATGTACTACACAGGCAAGCGTTACAATTGACCAGAAACTATATTCTGAAATTGGAAAAGGCTTCCTCGTCCTGATCGGAATCTGTGACGAAGACACAAAAGAAACAGCAGACAAAATGGTTCGCAAGCTGATCGGAATGCGGATTTTTTCGGATGAAAACGGAAAAACGAACCTCGCGTTAAAAGATGTCGACGGACAGCTTCTTTTGGTTTCCCAATTTACCCTGTACGCGGACTGCAAAAAAGGCAATCGGCCGTCCTTTGTCAAAGCCGGATCACCACAGCATGCAAACGAGCTTTACGAATACATCATCGACGCCTGCAAAAAGGAAGTTCCCGTCGTTAAAACCGGCGTATTCGGTGCGGAAATGGAGGTTGCGCTGATCAATGACGGACCATTTACAATCATTCTGGATTCAAAAGACCTGGCGTAAGCATATAAACATTATAAAACGGATTCCAGATATGTGACATATAAGATGGTAAATAATAAGACATAAATTGCAGACATTTAAATATTTAAATTACAGATTTTAATTATAATTGGAAATTACAGAATCTACGAAAAAAAGCGAAAAACCCAGGAGGCAATCATCTGCGTCAGCAGATATATGCCTCCTGAACTCATTTTTATCAAGCACCCCGCAAGTTTAACGAATTAGTTAGCACCAAAGCAAAAACGTATTTTTCTGTGAAATCCCAGAAAGAAGTTCTAACTATTTTTTATCAAACACCCGCAAGTTTAACGAATTAGTTAGCACCGGTCAAAAACGTATTTTTCTGCGAAATTACGGAAAACGGTGCTAACTATTCGTTAAACTTGGCTTTTGCGAATAGTTGGATGTCTCAATCAAAACCTCTCTCTCCGGATCAATCCACCGCAAATTTCCGCTTCTGCTGCCCGAACTGATCCACTGTATATATTTTTATGAATTACAGCGCAACAATATTCCCCACCAACCGATGTACCTGCTGCCTGGTTGCAATCGGGTAGATTTCCCGCATGTGCGCTGCGATTTTTTCTCCGGAGGAAGCCGCTGACTCTGTATAAGCGCTTGTCACATGATCCCGTCCCCAGAGATGCTCCGGCGTACAGTAAACGGCGACAGGCCAGCCGTAGGCTTCTCCCTTTTTGTTTTTTCGCTGGCGAAAATCTCTGACACAAAGATAAGTCTGCATCTGAAGCGCCGTAATCACGCCATCAAAGCCTTTTTCGCCGCCCTTTCCAAAACCGGCTTTTTTCTTTAACTCACTGGAAAAATATTCTGCTTCGGCATTTTCTTCTAAATAGAAATCCATGATTTTCTTTTGCCGGATGGATGCCTTTTCATCATCCCAAAGCGCATCAAAATCATATCCGTCCCGCCTAAAGTTTGCAAAATACGGAAACCACTGCTTTGAAATAAAACCCGCTTTCTTATCAAAAAATTTTCCATAGGCGACTTTACCGCTTCGGGCAATGATCTCACGCCATTCCCAGGGATCGCTTTTGGGATCGCCGCTCCACCAATATTCCGGAGCAGTGCGCTCTTCCAGTGAAAACCCCGGAATCTCATTTTTAAAGAGCGGCAAAAATCCCACCTTATTGATATATTCCACTGCTTCATCGACTGTATGGATACATTCCGGGTCCTCCCGACTTACCCCATACATAATCCAAGTCCCGCTTTCGTTTCCCATTTTTTTCCTTTCATTTCTGCGCACGCTTTTTACGCATATCGAGTTTGTGTCAAGTGCGCGCAGACACAAATCTCTCGATTGAATAATTTTTATTTTTCAATCTTTATCCTCTGTTTTCGTCTGGCTTTTCTGCACCTAAAATTGCAATATTTTCTTCCTTCAAATCCCAAAACCAGATATCGTCCATTTCCGACGCTCCCTCCAAAAAGGATTCCCGCCATGTCCGGTACTTAGCTCCATCTACAGGCTCCATATCATAGTTTCCATCCCAGTCGGCCGGCAGCAGATAATAAACGACACTGTCTTGATCTGCATCGATATCGTCCGGAAAAACTTCTCCCTGTTCCTTCGTCTTTGCCACGCTTTTATCCCATGCATCTGCTCCGCCACAGATTTCATACTGATCAGTTTCGGCATTATAGCGGTATAGAAAATATGGCCAGAATTCTCCGGCGGGTCCCTGATTATGCGACCATTCTGCTTCAATCACTCCATTGTCATAACAGGTCAGCGCCGGAAACTCACACAGCTCTACATGAGTGCCGTTATCTCCGTATCCCCAGATATATTCTACCGTATCCGCCATCGAAGCACCTGTCCAGTTGAGCAACAGCTCTTCTTGTCCATCGCCATCTACATCGTACAAAGCAAAATACGTGCTTTCCTGCCCATAGGTATCCGGCACTCCATGATCTGTTCCCTCGATTTTTCCGAAACAATATGCATCCCACAGGATTTTGCCAAACGCTTTTGTCTGTTCCTCTGCCGAAAAAGGCTCTGCCCCATAAACTGCAAGAACGCCATAATAAGTGCCTACGGTTCCCGCATCGGCAGTATATTGCCCAACGTCCTCAATTCCGTATCTTAAAAGAAAATAGTCCAGATCATGGAGCACCTTATAGAGTTCATTCGCATACTGCATCTCATGCGTTGCCCACGCCATTCGCGTCAGATCCATCAGCTGCTGTAAATCTGCTGCCAGGGCTTCATTTTTTACAAAGGACTTCATTTCGGAAATCAAATCGATAAAAGCTGCCGCGTCAAAGCTATTCGTCACAATTCCAGGCTCCGTATAGGTTTCCGCAAATTCCTCTTCTGTGATATTTTCCGCTTTCATGATGACATCCTTCGGATAGATCGCCTGATGATACCACCAGCCCAGCTGAATGTCGCCTTTGCAGTCAAAATACTTCCAGTATGGGCTTTCTTTATCTGACAGCTTTTTAAAGAGGTTGTCATTCAGATATGCGGATTCCATTTGAAGATTTGCAACTTTGATATTTTCCCTCAGTCTGGAAATTTCCGTCTCCGGCATCCCATCCAGCGTTTTTTCCCGCATGGCAAGGACTTCTTCTTTGGAGGGTCTTACGTTGTCGGAAGCTGACTTTATTTCCGCTTTTTCTGCATTCGCGTCAGTCTGCTGCTGCATCACGGTTTCCGGAACGCCTGTCTGAGATTCCGTAAAATTACTTTCCGGTACCGCAGATACAGATTCCGAAAAACCTGCCTGCTGCCCGCAGCCGGTCAAGATAAAACATAATAAAATTGACAAAACGTATTTTCTGAAATATTTCATAATGGTCTCCCGCTCGGATGTTTCTCCATCCATGCCATGATACGCCAGCAGCTCATTCCATCCAAAAACAGCGGTTTGAAACTACATCACAAATTTCAAACCGCTGTTATTCCTGACAATAGACTGCTCACAAAGCATAGGTTCTATTGTTTCACTTTTGTTTTACTGCTCTTTTTGTGCAAAATGTAACTGTTCCGTACCCTCACAGTTACGTGCAAAAATCCATTCCAAATCGGCTGTGCCGATAGGATTTTTGCCTTCCAGTTTAAGTTCTCTTACGGTCAGCGCAGTAAATGCGCAGACCTACTGCTCTTTTTGTTCAAAATCTTCAATGATCTGCGTAATCAGCTTCACGGTTCCATCAATACCAAGGATCGAGCTGTTTAAACAGAAGTCGTAGCTGTCTGCGCGTCCCCACTTTTTGGAGGAATAATAGTTGTAGTAACTCTGACGCTGTTTATCCTTCTTGACCATCATGTCTCTTGCCTTGGACTCGTTTAAGTCAGGATATTTCTTCACCAGACGTTTGATCTTCGTCTCTTCGTCCGCATAGATGAAGAAATGCAGGCAGTTTTTCATGTCGTGCAGCGCATAGTCTGCGCAGCGGCCAACCAATACGCACGGACCCTCTTTTGCGATGCTCTTGATCGCATCAAACTGTGCCAGAAAAACTTTATGGCTAATCGGCATATCCATAAAGGTGGATGTATTGTAGCCGAAAGAATAAGTATCCATGACCAGATTGTAAAGGAAAGAGTTGGTCGGACGTTCATCATGTGTCTTAATCATCTCTTCGCAAAATCCGCTGTCCTTGGCGGCTCTGGATAACAGCTCCTTGTCATAACATTTGATGCCGAAATGCTCCGCAAGCTTTTCCCCGATCTCACGGCCACCGGAACCAAACTGACGTCCAATCGTAATCACTGTATTCATAGCATCACCCTCTCTTCGTTGTTGATACTGTTATTATATACAATTCCCACGAAGAATTCAACTATTTTTTCGTCGTTTCCACCACAATCAACTGATAGGGATGCAGAATCAGGTTGTCACCAATTCTCGTCACCTGCGGCAGATTGACAAAAACCACTTCCTCATAATCCTCTTTTAAGGTCAGGAAACGCTCTGCAGAGCTTTCATTGCAGATTACAGTCAGACACTGCTTACCGAGCGTTCTCTTAAATGCAAAAATCCTTTCCTGATCCTCGTACATCGGTTCGAACGTACCATAAGTCAGCAAATCACGGTATTCCTCCGACTTACGGAAGCACAGCAAGCGCCTGTAAAAATTCAATACAGAACCGTATTCCTTTTCCTGCCGCGCCACATTGATCTCAGGATAATTCGGATTGACCTTCAGCCAGGGTTTTCCGGTTGTAAAACCAGCATTTTCCGCGTCACTCCATTGCATCGGTGTTCTGGCGTTATCACGACTTTCCCGCGCACAGCCAGCAAACGCCTTTTCTTCCGGGAATCCACAGGCAACTGCATAACGATAGTTGTCCAGCGTCATGATATCATCAATGTCTTCCAATTCGAAGGGACAGTTTGTCATGCCGATTTCCTGTCCCTGATATAAAAACGGCATACCACGCTGCAGTACCTGCAGACCGGCAAGCGCCGATATGCTGGCAAAGCCGTAATCCTCGTCCGGGATATAGATCGTCGCACCACGCGCCATATCATGATTTTCGATAATATTTGCCTCAAATGCAATATCCCCAAGCAGCTTCTGGTTGACAAACACATCCCTCTTCCATTCGTCCGGGTTCATGTTCCGGTCAAACTCACACTGACAGGTTCCTTTTTTATAGCTTTGGATCGGATCAAAGGCAAACATCGTGGAAAAATATCCGTCCTCTCCGATAAATTCTTCCAGCTGCTCCCTGTCGACCTCGAACACCTCTCCAACCGTAAACGCATCGTGGGGCGCAAAGCAGCGTTCCTTTAATTCTCTTAAAAAGACGCCAATGCCATTTTTCGTCCCACCGTCGCGCTTCTGCATCCGGGTGATGCTGTTGGTTAAAAAGCCTCTGCCGTCCGGCCCGTCCACCGGAAGATCTTCCCAGGTCAGGTCTTTTTTAATGTTGATGATCGCGTCAATCCGGAAGCCTGCGATGCCGCGGTCAAGCCACCAGTTGACCATCTTGTAGATTTCCTCTCGCAGGGCAGGATTTTCCCAGTTTAAATCCGGCTGCTCTTTGGCATAGGCATGGTAATAATATAAATTCTCCTGTCCGGGCAGCTTTTCCCAAACACTGCCGCCAAAATAGCTGCGCCAGTTGTTCGGCTCTTTTCCGTCTTTTCCCTCTTTCAGGTAAAAATAATTGCCATAAGGACCTTTGGGATCTGCAATCGCTTTCCGGAACCAGGCATGCTGATCGGAGCAATGATTGACCACAAGATCCATGATGATCGAGATGTTTTTCTTTTTGGCTTCTGCGATCAGACGATCCATATCCTCCAGCGTACCAAAACGCGGGTCGATATTCTCATAATCGGAAATATCATAGCCATTATCCACCATCGGGGACGGATAGACCGGAGAAAGCCATAAAATATCAACGCCGAGCTGTTCCAGATAAGGAAGCTTCTCGATCACACCGGTGAGATCTCCGACACCATCCCCATTTGTGTCTAAAAAGCTCTTCGGGTAAATCTGATATCCGATCTTTTCATGCCACCATTTTTTCTTCATTTGTCCTCATCCTCCTGTTTCGGATCGTTTTTATTCCAAAGCTCTGCTCCCTCTGTAAAGAAAAATGCCGCCATCTGGGAACGGGAAGAAAATTCCTGCGTTTCCAAAAGCGCTTTTACTTCCTCCCGGCTGTAAAAACGTGCGGAAATTTCTTCATTGTCAGACGTATGGTCTGAAAAATCCCCGCCTGCCTCTACAAAGGCGATATAGGTTTTCGTATCGGAAAAACCGACTGCAGAATAGGAGGGCGGCAGGATCTTCAGCATTTTTTTCACCGAAAGTCCTGTTTCCTCATAAAGCTCCCTGCGGATACATTCCTCAATCGTTTCTCCTTTTTCCTGCATCCCGGCGCATAGGTTGAAAATCGCTTTATTGATACTCATGCGAAACTCCCTTAAAAGGAGCATTTTCCCATCCTGGAATGCCACAATAGAGACACCGCTTGCCCGTCTGCCAAGATCCTGCACATCTTCCAGCTCTTTTCGGCTGACGATTTCGTAGGTTTTTAATCTGCCTGCTTTATTTTCATAGGACAGCTCATAATTTTTCAGATATTTGCCGTCCCGCACCTTTTTCATGCCAAGAAATTTCATGCCTTTTCCCTGCCTGTCTGATCGATTTCAGTTATCGCTGTACCCCTGTAGGTTTCAGCCCCTTTAACTGCTCTGCCAGTGTGCCTTTGACCTTTTTGCGTGTCAGCTCCACCAGTCCAAGGGCAGTGATGTCCACGACGCGAACCGGGACCGGATCCTCTTTACAAAGGCTGCGCAGCTCTTCCAACAGTTCTTTTGCCGCCTGCCGGTCCTTCTGATTGATAAAGTCTATCAAAATAATACCGGAAAGGTTGCGCAGCCGGATCTGGCGCGCTGTTTCCTGCGCCGCTTCTCGATTGATCAGGGCAAAGGTTTCTTCCACATTTTTGGAGCCGTCATATTTTCCTGTATTGACATCGATCACCGTAAGTGCTTCTGTTGGTTCGATGACCAGATATCCGCCGGATTTTAGCCAGACGCGCTTCAAAAGCGCTTCTTCCAGCTTCCCGGCAAGCCCATAGAGTGCAAACAGGTTCGGTCGGCTGTCTCTGTAGAACGAAATTTCCGGACATTTCGTGCCTTCCTGCAGCTCCGGAGTTCTTTTGTCGAACCGCTCCACGGAATCCGCTGCAGCGGCAGGCAATTTTTTCTCTATACCGGATGCACCGCTGCCGTGCAAGTCCTCCAGCGCGGTATAGACGAGCGTTTCATCTGTCACGATCTTATCCGGCAGCTGCTTATGTGAGAGAAGCTCTATCAGCCAGCCGGGGCGTTCCTCCGAAATCATGGAAAAGACCGTCCGGCTTCTGCCGACGCTTAAAAGCTTCTGCGCCTTTTCGAGAAGAGCGTTTGCCTCGCGTAAAAGGGCTGTATCCACAGCATCCCCCGCCGCAGTCCGCACCACCAGTGTCATTCCATCCGGAACGGTTACACTTTGCAGCACTTCCCGGAAATGATCTGCCGTCTCTTTTGGGAGCTGCTTGGAATACCGCACGCCGTGTCCGCCGTCCAGAACGACTGCTGCCAGCCGCCCCTCCAGGCTGATCTTCGCTGTCAGGGCAGGCTCTTTTGTCTTTAATGCATCGCGCATCACCTGCACCAAAATCTCATCGCCTGCCAGCAATCTGCCATCCCAGCGGCGGTTCGTCAGCACCGGAGCCTGTGCTTCTTTGAAAGGCAGGTAACAGGTCTGTCCACCAGCGATCTCCACAAATGCAGCGTCAATATTTTTTACCACATGCTTGACTTTTCCGACGTAAATATTTCCCAGAAGCGACCGTCCCTCCAGATGGGGATGAACCTCTGTCAGTTTGTCCTTTTCCAAATAAAAGGAAGTTAAAACCAGTTCTGTATGTTCCTTTAAAACCGCTCTTGTAATCACGCATACGCTGCTCAAAATGCTTCTCCTATCGCATCCAGCGGAACAAAGGAAGGCTCTTCTTTCGTTCCCGTATTCATCCAGGTTTCCATGCGCACGGTTTGCAGCTCAATCTTTGACGCCTCCAGACCTGCGAGGGAAAGGACTGCATCCGTTACAAACTCCGGACGGATATTTCCGCCGCTGCTTGCATCTACCATAAATACCAACGCGCCGTCGTCGATGTGACAGTCATAAATACCGGACCGAATATCAACCTCTGCCGTGCTGCGCTTGGTTTCCTTTGTAATCCAGAGTTCCTTTTTGGAAAGCAGCCCGTCCACCGCGCCCTGACAGCCTGCAAAGCTCTTTTCAGGATCTTTAAATGCTACTGCATAGGTTGCCGCAGCGACGCTCGCCATCGCGTTTCCCGCCTTTTCCGGCAGCATCTTTACACTCAGAATATCGATTCCGTAAGGACATGCCTCCTGCAGGCGCTCCTTAAAATCCTCTGCGCCATCAGACGAAGCGATTTCCACGTCCATATATTCGCCCACGCTGCACAGTCCGACACCCAATGGCGCAGCAAAGCTCATGACCTGATGCGGATTAAATCCATGTGTATACACAACATCCAGTCCGGCTCTGCGGATCGCTTTCTGGAAAAAGCGCAGCACATCCAGATGTCCGGTAAAGCGCAGCGGACCATATTTTGCAAATTTTACACGTACCATCATACCGCATCCCCTCCTCTTTGTTCGAAACAGATTCCGCCGCCGAAGCGCGCAGCGCCGCAGCCCTGACACTGCATCTTACAGTTGGGCGTTACGACAGCCTCCGCCGCACGTTTCCATTCCCGCAAAAGGAAGGCTCTGTTTACGCCGCAGTCCAGGAAATCCCATGGGAAAACTTCCTCATCGCTGCGCGTTCTTGTCGTATAAAAGTCCATATCGACATTGCACTCCTGAAAGCAGTCCACCCAGGTCTGATACTTGAAATATTCGCCCCAGGCATCGTAAATACAGCCTTTTTCATACGCCTTTAAAATCACGTCGGCAACCTTTCTGTCGCCGCGGGCAAACACGCCCTCTAAAACGCTGACGTCCGCCTCATGCCAGTTGTATTTGATCCGCTTCTGGTTAAGCTGTTCACGCACCGCCTGCTTGGTCAGCGCTGCCTTATCCAAAAACTGTTCCTTTGTACACATCGGTGCCCACTGAAAGGGAGTGAACGGCTTCGGGATAAAGAAGGATGTACTGGAAACGATCTGTACCGGTCCGTTTCTCTTTTCTTTTGGAACAACCTCATAATAGAGGGCTGCAATCTTGTTGGACAGCTCTGCGATCCCACGGATATCTTCTTCTGTTTCAAAGGGCAGCCCGAGCATGAAATACAGCTTCACGCGGCTCCATCCGCCCTCAAATGCAAGTCCTGCGCCCTTTAAAATCACTTCTTCGGTCAGTCCCTTGTTGATGACGTTTCTCAGACGCTGACTTCCTGCTTCCGGTGCAAAGGTCAGGCTGCTCTTTTTGACATCCTGCACCTTTCCCATAACGTCTAAAGAAAACGCATCAATTCGCAGAGAAGGCAGGGAAATATTCACTTTTTTCTCCTGACAGGTCGTCATCAGGAAGTCTACCAGCTCTTCCAGATGGGAATAGTCGCTGGAACTCAAGGAGCTCAAGGAAATTTCTTCCTGACCGGTGCTGTCCAGCATCGTCGTCGCGTAATGCTTGAGGGTCTCGAGGCTCTTTTCGCGTACCGGACGATACAGCTGCCCTGCCTGACAGAAACGACAGCCGCGGATACAGCCGCGCTGAATTTCCAAAACGACACGATCCTGCGTCGCACGGATAAACGGAACCACCGGTTTCTCCGGATACGGCGCATTGTCGAGATCCATCACGATTTCCTTTGTAATCTTTGCCGGAACACCCTCCTTGGTCGGGACAAAAGATGCGATCGTCCCGTCCTCTTTATAGGATACTTCATACAGGGACGGCACGTACATGCCGGGCACTTCCCTCGCCGCGCGCAGAAGAAATTCCTGACGGCTGCCGCCTTTTTCTTTTACTTCTTTATAGACGTCCAGCAGCTTCCGGTACGCAGTTTCTCCCTCTCCGATGTAGAAGAGATCAAAAAATTCCGCGATCGGTTCCGGATTGTAGCTGCAGGGTCCGCCGCCAATCACGATCGGATCTTCTTCGGTACGGTCTTTTGCAAGCAGCGGAATCCCGGACAGATCCAGCACCTGCAGGACGTTTGTATAACACATTTCGTACTGCAGCGTGATGCCTAAAAAGTCAAAATTTTTCACCGGCTCCTGAGATTCCAGGGCAAACAGCGGGATTTTTTTCTCACGCATGATTTTATCCAGATCCAGCCACGGCGAATAAACCCGCTCACACCACACGTCGTCATAACGGTTGAACATATCATAGAGAATCTGGATGCCGAGGTGAGACATGCCGATCTCGTAAACGTCCGGAAAACACATGGCAAACCGGACCATTCCCGGTGTAAGTGTTTTCATGACGGAATTGACCTCCCCACCGACATAACGTGCAGGAGAAGAAACACTCATCAGGATGTCATCCCCGAGGGCAAGCTTTCGCTCTCTGCCATTTGAAAGTTCTTCTGCACCGATACAGCGCTGTGCCAGCTGCCGTGCCGAAAGCCCTTCGATATTTGATGTTAATCTTTTCATTTTTCCCTGTTTCCTTACCATTTTTTATCTGCTGCCGGTGTGGCTGTAAAATACCCGGTACGGGTTGCTTCCCGCAGCCAGAACATAGAGCCCCGATAGCGCAGATTTTTCCCATTTTGAAAATGGACATTATGGTATGATTATAGGGTATTTCCGGCTTCGTTGCAAGGCTAATGCAGTGCCTCCACCGTAGAATTTCCCATTACAGAAGTTTCCAGCTGCCTGCTTATCACGGCAACTGCACTCTGCCCCTTCCAGTCAATCTGATTTTTATCCAGATAGATAACGCCCGCAAACAGTATCAGGCTGACTGCCAGCCGCAGCCCAAACATAGGCCCCTTATGCCCCTGCTCCCGGATTCTGTCATATTCTGCCAGTTCCAAACCATCGTCTCCATACAGCATTTCACTGTTTTTACCCGTTCCGTACAAAATGTCTTCCCGATTTTTTACCTTCATCCGGTTTAAATTCTGTTCCTGCCGAAGGTATCTGGTCAGCTCCAGCTTTCTTTCCGCATCTTCCATCTTGTCCATCCTTTCCATTTGCAGTTTACATAATATTTTTATGTAAACTACTATAGTGTAGTTTCCTATTCATCTGTATGATGGCGTATCTGAAAAAATAATCTGCAAAACCGGAAAATACATGTACTGGAAGTATTCTATTGTCCTAAAACCAAAATTTGGGGAACAAAAACGGGCGCCGAACCCTTTTTGCTTTCAAAGGATTTGACGCCCGGTCTTTTCTCTTTTTTTATCTAAATTTAATGCGCAGACGCACCTGCCGCGCTACGCTGCTTCCCTATACATTTTTATCGGTTTGCCAGCTCTGTCGTGACCTCTTCCCAGGTTACGCCTTTTTCTGCCATCAGCACCATCATATGGTACAGGAAATCAGCGATTTCATATTTGATTTCGTTCGGATTGGGGTTTTTGGCTGCGATGACGATTTCTGTCGCCTCTTCCCCGACTTTCTTTAAGATCTTGTCAATGCCTTTATCAAACAGATAGTTGGTATAGGAGCCTTCCTTGGGATGCTCCTTACGGTCCTCGATCACCGAAAATACCTCTTCAAAGACCTTCATCGGATTGTGCGCTTCCTGCTTGCTGCTGCGGTTCTGGATTTCGTTAAAGAAACAGCTGTAGGAACCGGTGTGGCATGCCGCGCCGACCTGTGTTACTTTTGCAAGGATTGTATCCAGGTCGCAGTCCGCGGTCAGAGAATGCACATACTGATAGTGTCCGCTGGTTTCTCCCTTTAACCAGAGCTCGCTGCGGCTTCTGCTGTAATAAGTCATGCGTCCGGTGCGCAGCGTCTGATTGTAGGCTTCTTCGTTCATATAGGCAACCATCAGCACGGCATCGGTTTTCACATCCTGTACAACCACCGGAACCAAACCGTCTGGTCCCTTTTTCAGATCGGAAAAGGCATAGGCCGCCCCTCTGTCCTCTACCGGAATTTTATTTTCCCGGCAAAGGGCTTTGATCGCGGAAATCTCTGTTATGTTTTCATTGACCAACTTACCGGAAATACCGCTGATATTGGCATAGGAAAGCACCTCGATGAGCTTTTCCAGGGAAACCTCCGGCAAAAAGGTTACCACCGGAACCGGAGACATCAGCGCAGCCTCCGCCGTTGCACCGGGACAGAACAAAAATACGTTGGAGGTATATTCCTTTAGCAGCTCCTTTTCCTGTTCCAGAAGCGAAATATCTGCAACGCCTGCTGCGATTTTTTCTTTGCCAAATTTCAGGGAGACCTCTTTTGTCAGCTCCAGCTGCACCGGATCGGCATAATCCAGCATCACCTGCTGGCAGCCTGCATATAACAGTTTTTTCACATCCTCCATTCGGAAAATATGTCCGCTTCCAATTACCGGAACCGCTGTATTCTGACAGATTTCCCGCAGAACGTCCAGATCCTTTTCATGCTCTGCATCGTTCTCCGAAAGCAGACCGACATAAATTGCATCGCATTCGTTTTCGCTGTAGCTCTCCGCCAGCGCGACCGGCGTTTCCCCGATTCTGCATGTGCCCTCTCTGTCCTGATACGCGACCTCATTTTTGAGGTACATGCATGCCATAAATTTTTTTGTATTCATTCTGATCCTCATTTCCAGACAGCTGTTCTGCATCCGGTCTGGTTCAGCCAGACGACTGCCCGATATGTATTCTGTATGTTACAGGCTTCCCTTTGTGGAAAGCACGCCGTCTAACCTCGGTTCGTTGGATACTGCCATATCAAGTGCCTTGGAAAACGCCTTAAACATCGCCTCTGCAACATGATGTCCGTTGATGCCGTCCAATACCTTGATATGCAGGTTCATACCTGCACTGTAGGAAACGGCATAGAAAAACTCCCGGATCAGCTGAGTATCCAGCCCGCCGATCATCGGAACATTAAATTCGTAATCAAAATTGAAATAGGGACGTCCGCACAGATCCACTGCGCACGCAACCAGCGCGTCATCCATCGGCAGCAGAAAATATCCGTAACGTTTAATTCCTTTTTTGTCTCCGACTGCCTCAGCGATCGCCTGCCCAAGTACGATTCCCGTATCCTCTACGGTATGATGTCCGTCCACAAACAGATCTCCGTCCACTTTTACAGACAAATCAAAAAATCCGTGCCGTGCAAAGCCGTCCAGCATATGATCGAAAAATCCGATGCCGGTATCAATGTCCGCGCTGCCGGTGCCGTCTAAGGAAAGTGTCAGTGCAATTCTGGTTTCTTTTGTATCGCGTTTTATACTCGCCGTTCTTTCCATCATCAGTCCTCCTTTTCAAAACGGACACGGATGGAATTGGCATGGGCCGTCAGTCCCTCATTTTCTGCAAAGCACTCAATATCCTGATGGATCTTTTCCAGCGCCGGTCTGGAATATGAAATGATGCTCGTCTTTTTCAAAAAATCATCTACATTTAACGGGGAGAAAAAGCGTGCCGTACCATTTGTCGGAAGTACATGGTTTGGACCTGCAAAATAGTCCCCCAAAGGCTCGGAGGAATACTCCCCAAGGAAGATCGCTCCGGCATTACGGATTTTTGTCATCATGGCAAAGGGATCCTTCGTCAGGATTTCCAGATGCTCCGAAGCAATCTCATTGGCAGTGTCCGCTGCCTCATCCAGAGAATCTACCAGCAGAATATAGCCATAATTGTTGAGGGATTTTTCGATGATCTCGCGTCTTGACAGGTTTGCAACGAACCTGTCCACTTCAACAGAAACCTGATCCGCTAAAGTCTTACTGGTGGTGATTAAAATGGCACTGGCCAGCTCGTCATGTTCTGCCTGGGACAACAGGTCTGCCGCCACATAACGGGGATTTGCCGTTTCATCTGCGATCACCAGAATTTCACTGGGTCCTGCGATGGAATCGATGCTCACATAGCCGAAGCATGCTTTCTTTGCCAGGGCGACAAAAATATTTCCGGGGCCGGTGATTTTATCTACCTTCGGGATGCTCTGTGTGCCAAATGCCATGGCTGCGATGGCCTGTGCGCCGCCGACCTTGTAGATCTCATCCACACCGGCGATATGTGCAGCAACCAATGTACCAGGATTGACCTTTCCGTCTGCTCCGGGAGGGGTTGTCATGATGATACGCTCCACGCCCGCAACCTTTGCCGGAAGCACGTTCATCAGTACGCTGGAGGGATACGCAGCCTTTCCACCGGGCACATAAACGCCGGCAATCGCGATGGGCAGAATCTTCATGCCGAGGATCGTCCCGTCCGGTTTTGGGTCAAACCAGCTGTTTCTCAGCTGTTTTTCGTGGAATGCACGGATATTTGCCGCACTTTTTTTCATAACCTCCACAAAGTCTGCATCCACCTTCTGATATGCCTCGTCGATTTCTTCCCGGGTTACGCGGATGTGGGCTGCATCCATTTTGCAGTGGTCAAACTTCTCTGTATAGGAAAAGAGCGCCTCGTCGCCGCCTTTTTTCACCGTTTCAATAATTTCCTCCACAGCACTTTCGTACTGTCCGTAGTGGTTCGGGCTTCTCTGAAGCAGATCCTCCAAAAGTCCTTTCTTGCTTTCTGCCGTCAATTTGACAATTCTCATCGGTTTTCCTCATTTCCGCCGCCTTGGCTTATGCTTCCTCCAGCTGTTTACGCAGCCTTAAAATAATCTCCCGGATCCGTTCCGATTCCATTTGCATGCTTACCTGATTGACGATTACGCGCGCAGACAGCTCACAGATTTCCTCCAGCACGCCCAATCCGTTTTCCCGCAGGGTCGAACCGGTTTCCACGATATCGACAATGACATCGGACAATCCCACAATGGGACCCAATTCAACAGAACCGTTTAATTTGATGATGTCAACCGTCTGATGCTTTTTATTGTAAAAATAGTCCTTTGCGATCACCGGATATTTGCTTGCTACACGAATTCTCTCATGATGCTGCAAAAGCTCCCGCGCCGATTCCGGACCGCAAACGCACATCCGGCATTTGCCAAAGCCAAGATCCAGCACTTCATAAACCCGTCTTCCCTCTTCCAGCAAAATATCCTTACCGGTCACACCGATATCTGCGGCCCCGTATTCCACATAGGTTGGCACATCCGGTCCCTTTGCCAGGAAAAATTTCAGTTTTAATTCTTCATTGACAAAAACAAGCTTTCTGCTGTTTTTATCCTTCATCTCTTCACAGGTAATTCCAACCTGCTCCAAAAGAGACAGCGTTTTGTCTGCCAGACGCCCTTTTGTCAGGGCGAAGGTCAGGTATCTATCTTCTGCCATTTTCATGTCCCCTATTTGGTGTTCTAACATCGTGCACTCTATGATTTCAACTGCTCGCAGCTTCCGTCTGCATGAATGAGCATCGCCTCTCTGCGCAGTCTTCCTCTCAAATCTGCCCGCCTGCAGTCCTGATCACAGGCAACCGGGATCAGCTCTGCAGAAACACCTGAAAGCCGCAACTGATTTGCCTTTTTCAGTGCTGCATCATAGCTGTCCGGCGTATAAAACAAAAGGCAGCCATCCAAACCGGTATGCGGCTTTTTATTTTGTCTCGAAAGGGCTTCCAGAACATCATCCACAACGACGACAAATCCGATCGCAGGTGCATTTTTTCCAAAATAGGAAAGCAGCTTATCATAGCGTCCACCTGTCACGATGGCATCTCCGACACCATAGGTGTACCCTTTAAAGATCACACCGGTATAATAATTGTACTGATTTAACAGCCCGAGATCAAAGGAGACATATTTTTCTGTTCCGTATTTTTTGAGCACCTCATAAAGTGCCTCCAGACGTTCAATCGCCTGCAGGGAACGCTCGTTATCCACCTGCATTTTCGCACTTTCCAGATCCTGCGTCCCTTTGACAAGATCCGCAAGCCCCAAAAGCACCTGTGCATAATCCTTGCGCACTCTTTGTTCCTCTAAAAGCTCCTGGGCACCGAAATAGTTCTTGGCGGAAATAAAGTCGCGCAGCTTTAATTCCACTTCTTCGTTTAAGCCTGCCTGTGCGCAGATCCCCTTAAAATATTCCACCTCGCCGACTGTGATCTGCAGATCGGTCAGACCGCAGTTTTTCAATGCTTCGACGACAAGGCTGATCATCTCGGCATCTGCCTCCACAGATGGCTCCAGCATCAGCTCCGCGCCCATCTGGGTCACTTCTTTTAATTTGCCCTGCAGGTTCGACGTATTCGTAAACGTGCTTCCGCTGTAGGTAAAACGAAGCGGTGCGGTCTCATCCATGAAATATTTTGCGGCGCATCTGGCACAGGACGGCGTAAAGTCCGGACGAAGCGCCAGGGTATTGCCTTCCTTATCGAAAAATTTATACAGCTGGGAAGACGGCGTCGTGCCGATCTCCTTACTGTAAACATCAAAAAATTCAAACGTCGGGGTCTGAATATCCTGATACCCGTACAAATGGATCGTATCATGCAGCTTTTTCTCCACAAAAAGCTTACGCGCATATTCTTCTCCGTAAACATCCCTTACACCCTCCGGTGTATGAAGCAAGGATTTATTCATCGTTGGATCTCCTTTGCACTTTATCATGCTACCGTATTAGCATATGAAATCCTGTATAGAATATCAGATTTTTAAAATGCTGTCAACTCAAGTTCTTTGCCGTCCAGCACACATTTTATCAGCTCGTCGCTGTCATATTCCAGTTTCAGGGAAAAAAACGGACGGTTTTCCTGCAAAAGTTGAAAAAATACGCGGTCACCCTCCCACAGATTTAAGTTTTCCAGCTCTTTTATCAAAACCCATTCCAAATCACCCTCCGGGCAGTTATAATCCAGGGTCCCCTCCCAGCCATCTGCTGTATACAGGCACATGTACTGCGTTTCCACATCCTTTAACGCAAACGTTACGATTCCTCGAAACCGATAGGAGGTCAGTGTCAGACCGGTTTCTTCCTTTACTTCCCGAAGCAGGCAGTCCTCCGGACTTTCATAGGCGAGTGCATGTCCACCGACACCGATCCATTTGTCCTGATTGACGTCATTCTTTTTTTTGACACGATGCAGCATCAGATAGCTGTCGTCTTTTTCCAGATAACACAGCGTCGTCATTTTCCCGATCAGGGAATTTCTTTCTTCTCTGTTCATATCATTCCTCCTAGCTCTCCGGCCGATCCTCCAAGTCCTTTTGTAAAAGATCAAGATACGGAACAAGAACACCGTTTTTTTTCGGCAGGAAATACTCCGGGTTTAATTCGTCCAACCGGAAGCTTTTGCGCCCGCCCTCCTGCGCCCGATCCCAGAAATAGCGCAAATGTGCGTAGGGGAGATAATAAAACTGTTCCCGATGCGAATAGTAGATCAGAAAAAAAGCAATGCCCTTCTGTTTTTCAAACCGATCCATAAACGCTACCTGATGCCTGTGAATGTTTTGCAGGGCAAAGGTATCCTGGGCACATTCCTTTGCATCGAAGCAGACCGGAATGCCCTGTACAACTCCGATATAGTCTACCGTACTTTTCTGGTCAAAATATGCCAGCGTGATGTGCCTGTGCTCCTTGTCGATTTTGATCGGCGTAATCGGGGTCGGGATCTTCTGGATCAATGCCAGATTACTTTCCAGATATTTTTCATTCGTGCGGTTAATCAGATCCTCCAGTGTTGATCCCCGCAGTCCTCTTGAGTTCCAGGTTGCCATGTGATTGTTCCATCTTTCGTTATAGTATAAAAAGCCTGCAATACGGCTGCGTACAGTCTACGGCTGCCGCCAGGCTTTTTGTCCTGCGGTTTAGGGCTGTATTCCTGCCGCCAAAAGCAGCTTCTGAAAATCCTCCGGCAGCGGACAAGTGATGCCGCCTGTCGGTAAAATGCCAGAGGCAGCGTCCTTCTGGCGGATCTGCCATGCATGCAACAGCTGCCTGCCGATTCCGTAGGTTTGCTTCAGGGTTCGATTGACTGCTTCGTTTCCGTATTTCGAGTCGCCCAGCAAAGGATGCCCAGCCCATGCAAAATGTGCGCGGATCTGGTGCGTCTTGCCGGTAAACAACTCTGCCTGTGCATAAGTGACCGTCCCGATTCCGGGAAGCTCCAGGCAGGCGAGGGGTTCGATCCCTGTTTTGATTTCGTCCGCGCCCTCCGCAGGCTTTGTTAAAATTTTAACCTGATTTTTTTTCGTATCCTTCAAAAGATAACCGGTCAAAATCTGTTTTTCCTTTACTTCCCCGAGCAAAAAGAGCCGATAATCCTTATGAATCTGCCGGTTCCGGATCAGTCCTGTGAGTTTCTGCGTTCCCAAAAGGCTTTTGCCGCATAACAGCAGTCCGCTCGTGTTTCGATCCAGACGGTTGCACACCGACGGATGGAAGGTCGCCAACGCTTCGGCGGTCAATTTTTTTTGAGACAACAAATATCCGATCAACCATTCGTTTGCAGAAAAATCCGCCACAGACGCCTTCTGGGAAAGCACGCCAGCCGGTTTATCCAACGCCAGAATATCTTCGTCCTCATATAAAATGCGAATATTTTTCAGTTTCTCAAATGCCAGAAGATATTCTTTTGTTTCCGCCCCTGCCGCCTTTTTTTGCGCGCTGTAGTCTGCAGGAGGTGCCCCGAACTTTTCCAGCGTTTCCTCTGCCAGAAACAGCTTTACCTCATCACCGATTAAAAGAATTTCCTTTCCGGTACATTTTTTCCCGTTCAGAACAATATTTTTTTTGCGCATCATCTTGTAAAAAAAGCTGACTCCGGCTTCCTTCATATATTTATTTAAAAATTTGTCCAGCCGTTGTCCGGCTTCATTTTGCCCGATCGTTACTGCACGCATCCGCTTTTCTCCTTATAGACTGATCGCAAATAAAAGTGCCTTGATCCGCGCTGTCCGCTCCGTTTCTTCTTCCGTGTTATCGCCCGCAGCGGCTGCCTTTTCCAGCTCGTCCAGCCGGTTTAAATACTTCGGCAGCTCTTTAAAAATCCGGATATGTACCTCCGAAAGCTGATTACGCATAAACATACCCTCCAGATGCTTCTCACAGCCCTTTATGTCTGCGAACGGATCCGCCATATAGCCGATCAGCTCCACCCCGGATAATGCCATATGCTGTACCTGATAAGTACGTTCGTAGCTGGTAAATTCCAGATCGGTAAGGCTTTCCGCTGTCCTGATTTTTGCAGAGATTTTGCGGTAATCCGATTCGGAAATTTCATGACAGCGAAGCAGGGCGATCAGGTTTGCCGCGCTCCGGCACGCCGGAAGACAGCCAAGCACCGCAACGATCGTCAAAAGGTTCTGGTTGGAACCGGTCGACCAGATGCCCATTGCGTACACTGCAAAAGAAATGGCAAACAGCACAAGCGTTTTGCAGATGGACATTTTTTTGTTCCAGGCAAGGTATCCCTTCTGCCCTTTATTCTGATTCTTTTTCTTCTTCAATGACTTCGGTTCCTTTCTCTCGCATTTTCTGTACCAGACAGATGACCGGATCCTGCGGCAGCAGCCGTGTCATCGCCCAGAACGCCTGAATCGGCAGACTGCAGACGGACATCGGACGGTTTTTGCTGCTGGCGCGCAGCGCATCCTTGACCACCCGATCTGCCTCCACCATCGTATACTGTTTCATCGCAAGCGTGGATGCATAGTGCTCCGCCACTTCGAAAAATTCTGTTTTAACCGGTCCAGGGCAAACCGCCGTCACATAAATCTGACGTTCCTTCAGCTCTGCCCGAAGCGCCTTGGAAAAGCTCAAAACGAACGATTTTGTCGCCGCGTAGACGGAAAATCCCGGCTGGGGCAAAAATGCCGCACTGCTCGCCAGCTGAATGATCCGGCTCTTGGCCCGCATATAGGGCAGACACCCATAGGTTACTTCCAGAAGCGCCCGACAGTTTAAATCTACTTCGCCGGTCTGTTCTTTGATCGGAACCGCCGTAAAATCTCCCATCATGCCGTATCCGGCGCAGTTGATGAGCATGCGCACAACCGGCTTTTCTTCCGCAAGGCTCTCTGTCAGCACTGTCATATCCGCTTCGTTTGTCAAATCAAGCGGCAAAATCTTTACGGTATGCTGCATGCTGGAAGCGATTTCCTTTAACCGGCTTCCGCGTCTTGCGATCAGCCAGAACTCGTCCACGGAATGCAGTCCCCGATCCAGCTGCATGGCAAATTCCCGTCCCATTCCGCTGGAAGCACCTGTAATCACCACAATATTCATAGTTTCCCTCATTTCTGCGCACGTTTTTTTGCGCATGTCGAATTTGTCTCTTTTCCGTCTGTTTACACGCCCAGCTGCGCTTTTTCTTCTTCCGTCAGCGCGCGCCAGCTTCCTTTTGAAAGCGTCTCATCCAGGACGAGGGCACCCATCGACAGACGTTTTAAATACACGACTTCGTTGCCAACTGCCTGCAGCATCCGCTTGACCTGATGGAACCGTCCTTCTGTGATCGTCAGAAGCAGTCCACAGTCGGTATCCGAAAGCAGTTTTGTCTTTGCGGGCGCAGTCGGCGTTTCGTCCCCGATCTCAACGCCTGCTTCCAGCTTTTCGCACATCTGGCTCGTCACCGGCTTCTTCGTATGCACGAGATAGGTCTTTGGCACATGCTTTACAGGGGAAAGCAGCCTATGCGCAAGCGCCCCGTCGTTTGTAATCAGCAAAAGCCCCTCGGTGTCCTTGTCCAGCCGTCCAACCGGGGAAAGATCTTTTCCCGGAGCGTCCACAAGCAGGTCAAGCACCGTCTGATCGTGATGATCCCGCACCGCGGTCACAACGCCTGCCGGCTTATGCAGCATATAATAAAAATATTTCTGATAGGAAAAGCTGTGTCCATCCAGCGTAACCGTATCCTTTGTTTCGTCCACCTTCTGTTCCGGTGATTTTGCGGTTTCCCCGTTTACGGTTACCCGTCCTTTTTTGATAAATGCCTTTACCTCGCTTCGGGTTCCGGCTTCCATTTCACATAAATATTTGTCCAGTCTGATCAAAATGTTCCTCCCGGTCTAATTTTTCTGTTGTCCACATACTGTTAAGTATACTATACTCTGAAAGTCTTTGGTAGAATCAATGCGCAGAAAGCTGTTTCTCTTTTTCTTTTTCGGAACCCTTTCTATCCTGTGTCTGTTTCTGCTGCGCTTTCCTGCGCAGGCCGGAGCGCTCGCCGCCAACGGTCTGACACTCTGGTTCTCCAAAATGATTCCTGCTCTGTTTCCGTTCATGATTCTGTCCGGTCTCTTTCTTTCCACCGGCTTTTCCAACCTGCTCGCACGCCTGGCAGCGCCCGTTTTGCAGCCTGTTTTTCAGACAACTGAGGCTTGCCTGTTCTGCATCCTGACCGGATTTTTCTGCGGATTTCCGATGGGTGCGCGAGTCTGTGCACAAAGCCTTCAGCAAAAGAAAATTTCCCTCCGGGAAGCTTCCTGGCTGCTCGCCTTTATAAACAATATCGGACCGGTCTATTTTTCCGGCTATGTCCTGACGCTGTTTCCGGTGCGTACTCCGCTGACGGTCTGGCTTGGTATGTATCTGCTGCCGTTTCTGTACGGAATGGTGCTGCGGTACACGCTCTACCGCGATCTGCCGACGCAAAGTGTCAGTCGCGTCTTTGTCCCGGCTTCTGTCCGCAGCCAGGCAAACACTCCAGCTAGCCCTACAGGTACGCCCCTTTCATCCGCCCGCCTGCTGTCCGCCCTGCATGAATCGATTCTGTCCGCGATGAACGGCATCGCCCAACTTGGCGGATATATGGTCTTTTTCAACCTCTTAAATCTGTTCCCGACAGTCTTTTTGGCAGCTTATCCGGCATTTATACGCACGCTGTCCCCACTGCTCGAAATCACCAACGGGCTGTCTATGCTTCTGCCATCGGAGCGGCTCTGGGCGTATATCGTGCTGCCGTTTGGCGGGCTGTGCTGCATCGCACAGACTGCAAGCTGCATTCACAAAACCGGGCTGTCGCTGAAACCGTACATCTTTCATAAACTGATCCTGACGTTATTGACAGCAGCGTGGTATCTGGTGCTTCCGGTGTAGACGGTGCACGTGACAGGTGTGTCACAGACTGCTCCGATGAATGCGGCACGCCAGCCGATACAGCACAGGACTCACGGATCTGCGCGGAGCGTTTTTATCGTATGGAAACGAAGTTTCCCATACGATAAAAAAAAGACTCCGGCGCACGCCGAAGTCTTTTTTCCAGTTCTCTTGATAACAGAATTTTTACGCAGCGCGCATTCTGTTGTTTCCATATGATATTTGATGGGATTGGATTACATGACATTCAGGTCATCGCCCACGTTTCCTGCTGCATCCATCTCTTCTGTGCCGAGCTCTTCATTCTGCGCATGGAACTCTGCACGGTTTGTCTGTACCACGTCATTGATCCGGTTTAAGTCGCTGACCAGGTTGCTGTAATGGGTCTGGGAAACTTCTACCGCATGTGCAATGATATCCTCCACCTCGGCGAGCTTCTGGTCGGTATACTGCATGATAGAATCCTTGATCGCATTGGCTTCCAGCGTTGCATTGTCCACGATCTCCTGTGCCTGGCGAGTTGCAAGCTGTACAACCTCATTTGCCTGCGCATAAGCCTGCTGCATGATCTCATGCTCATTGATCAGCTCGGTCGTATGCTCGGTCGCCTCGTTGATCAGCGCCTGCGCCTTTTCGCGCGCATCGTTTAAGATCGCTTCCTTATTGCTGATAATTTTCTGATACCGCTTAATCTCTTCCGGCGTCTTCTGACGCAGCTCGCGTAAAAGATCGTCGATCTCGTCCTTGTTTACGATGATCTTCGAATTGGAAAGCGGCTGGTACTTACAATTATCAATATACTCTTCAATTTCATCAATCAGCTGTTCGATTCTGCTGCTCATCTTTTCCTCATTTCCGCATATGCTCAGTTTTCTCTGGCATGTCCGAACTTCTCATAGACAAGCCGTGCGACAAAAGGCGGCACGCACTGTGAAATATCTCCGTTGAAGCTGGCAATTTCCTTGACGCTGGAAGAGCTGAGATAAGCGTATTCCAGACTGGTCGTAAGAAACATCGTATCCAGCTTGTCTCCTGAAAGCTTCCGGTTGGTCTGAGCATTCTGCAATTCATACTCGAAATCCGTAATCGCGCGCAGACCGCGTACAACAACCGTCACGTCCTTACTGGCGGCATAGTCAACCAGCAGACCGCTGAAAGATTCCACCTTGACGTTCGGCAGATCTTTTGTCGCTTCTTTTAATATTTTAACACGTTCCTCAACAGAAAACAATGGAGTCTTTACTTTATTATTCAGCACGCTGACCGTCAATTCGTCAAAAACGGACGCGGCGCGGCGGATAATATCCAAATGTCCATAGGTTACGGGGTCAAAGCTGCCCGGATAAATTGCTGCTTTCATTTTTTTCTTCCTTTGCCAGAAATACATGCTTATTTGTCTTATAGCATTTTTCTTTTTTGATTGAAAATCCGTATTCTTCGGCGAATGAAAAGTCGCGGTCAAGTGTCGCTTCGATCACGATCAATGTCTCATCCGTCACATACGGCATTCTGGAAAGCGCCGCCAGCACGGGCTCTTCTAACCCGGACTGATACGGCGGATCCATGAAAATCACGTCCGCTTCCTTTTCGTGAATCGAGGACAGTGCACTGACAACGTCCTGTTTTAACAGGGTCGCACGGTCTTCGAACTTTGTAAAATGAAGATTTTCCGCGATACATTTGGCAGGCTCCCTGCCGTTTTCCACAAAATAGGCATGCCTTGCACCCCTGCTGATCGCTTCGATTCCGATGCCGCCGCTGCCGCTGCACAGATCGATAAATACGCTGCAGGGCAGATAAGGCTGGAGCATATTAAACAGAGTTTCCTTGATCCGATCCGTCGTCGGCCGCGTATCTAAACCCTGAGGGGTTTTCAAAGGAAGACTTCTGGCTTCTCCCGCAATTACTCTCATAAATTTCCAATTCCTCCAAAATCAGGTCAAAAAATGTTACTGTTCACACGCGCCATTCGCAAAAGCGCATCTT
>ULNL01035891.1_pt1 | contig 32944 bp, 45 predicted proteins | sample 1951901 | NCBI WGS metagenome assembly ULNL01 (sample SAMEA4835575, study PRJEB28245) | human gut metagenome | biome: gut microbiome; material: fecal sample | place: Denmark | collected 2008
CTTTATAAAAATCTCTAGAACTATACATTCTATAATAGTCTTGAGAATTTATTGCATTATCTATGATTACATTAACATTAGATCTCTTCATAATATTGAATTATTTTGATTATTTCATTATTAGTTGGATTACCGTGTTCAATATAATCAATTGCATTAATTAATTCGTTCATTGTAAATAATGCTTTTTTATCAGGTAAATGCCCAATATTAATATTAATTAATTCTTGAACAAATATTTTATATAATTCATTATATAGAATTTCCACAACCACAACTATTATTTATATTACCTAATTCCTCTCCACATAAAGAATTACATGAAGATAAATTATCTAGTATTCTTTGCGCTTCTGTAAAGTTCCCCATATCTTTTAGATAATCAAACACATACATAGCACTTAATAAGAAATCTCTGCGATTCCTTAAATTTTCATCTGTTTTACATTTATCATAACTACATATTTTACTGTTATTCAACAGTAATTGCCGTTGCAAATATACTAAACATCTTTGTAATTTGCAAACACTAAAGACATTTTTTATTGGACAATAGAAAGTTTGTGAAGCCTTATTTTCTTGCACAAATTCATATGCTTCTTTATAACCAATAATTTCAGAACTTTCAATTACTTCGTCTAATGTATATCCTTCCTGGTCTGTAATATTAGATTTATAAAGATCCCCATTTAAAAAAAATAATTCATCTATTAAATTAATATATTTATCAGGCTCTTTATCGTCTTGAAAATGCATTAATTGTGGAACTACTAATTTATAATAATAATAAGTTCCGTCAACATTTAATGTAAATTCAGATGCAAATCTACTTAAATAGTGTCCCCGATTATGTAATTCCTTTCTTATTTTTACTGATTCTGGAAGCAAATTTTCGTCAGTATTATAAGATAGAAATTCTAACATTATATACTGACTTAAATCTACACCTAAATAATCACTATTATCTACAGCAATTAATTTACAATCAGATCTAACAATTACATCAATATTTATTTTTTTATTCATATTATACAACTTGTTTTATTTTATCATTATAAGGATTAGTATCAACTGTTTCTGCAGCTTGAATTTGAACTTGTTGCTGTTTTGTTTCAATAAGTTTATCGTTATAATCCTTATCGTTTTTAACTTTTTCTCTTTCAATAGCTACTTTTTCAGCTTCAAGTTGTAGTCTAGCTTGACTATTTTGTTCAAGTTGATTTTGTGATTGACCTAATTCCCTTTGTAATTGTTCATTTTGTTTCTGTAACTGTTGCAGATTTTGTTCATATTGCTGAAGTTGTTGCTGCAACTGAGAAACACTATTATTTTCTTCCTTCTTAACAGCAGTAGCTTTAGCTACATAACGTTTAAGTTCGGACATACTATTAGCAGTTGCAATACTTACTGCCATATCAGGATCTGACATTCCAGCTTTAATTAATTCAATATTAAGAGCCTTTACAGTTTCCATATCTTTAAAAGACTTAGAACTATCCTCAATATGTAAATCAAAATCTGTAAGTGTATAATGTTCAGGAAGTGCTGTAAATATTCTTGAATATTTATTACCTAACACAATAGTACCAGTAATACCATTTGGATATACTAATTTAGCTAAATTAAGCATATCATAATTAGCTTCTTTATAAATGATATCCATGGTCTCAAAATATTGTTTAGTTAATAAACCTGACATTTTAACTCCAAGTTGAACATTAGAAACTGCATCTCTCTGTTCATATTGAGCTAATCTTTCAGGTAACACTCCTGTAATTGAAGAAGCTTGTTGTTCTACAGCTTGAATAGCTAATTGAATGCCTTGAATAGCCTGAGCTTTAACAGTATCATCAAATCCATTAAAAATCGTATTAGGCATACCTTCATTACCTTCTTCCTTACTATTTATTAATGCTAAGCCATTCTTTTTATATGCTTGCCAAGCTTTAACTCTATCAACTAATTTTTCACCTAAAAACGAAGGAATAAAAGAAACATCCATCCAATCTCCAACTCCTCCTGAAGAAGCAATAAGATTATCTCTAAAATATATAAGTAAATCATATTTCATTGTTTATTCGATATAGGTCGTTAATCTATATCCGTCTTTTTGACTGCTGCATGTCACCATGCAGATTAGACTATATCATACAAATTTGATTTAAAATTAATTCAAATAAATTCTGTTTCATTATATTTCATAACTACTTATAATTAATTTTAAATTAAACTTGTCCCCGCGCTTCCACTTACTTAAGTGTACTCCTTTCGGATAGTCGTTGAACTTTCAAAGATATTTCTATCTAAGCTTAGCTGCTGATTGTCTTAAATTTACTATTATTCAATTTAAGGTTTTCCAGCAATTCACGGGGTTTATACAGGACTCATATAATTTAATCCTGTAGGTCCATAGTATGTGCTATTAATGAATATGGATCTCCATTTTTATCTAAGAAAAACATTCCGTTAACAGATAATCTACATCTACTAGGACAATCTGCACTTCTTACAATATACTTTGATTCTCCACGAGTAATATATACTTCTGAACCAATTTTTACTCCTTCATGTCTTGTTAATTCTCCAGTTTTATAATCTGCTTCAATTCATTCAACTTCATATACAGGAATAAGATGATTCTTTATAGGTTCTATTGAATCATAATCTCCAGGCCATCCTGGATGTGCTTCAAGTCCTGCAAGAATACCTGTATGTAAATTATCAGCTCGTAAATTAGGCTCAGCAGGTTTACCAACATATCTAACCAAATAAGTAGGAGATGTTGAATCTGCAGTTTGTTGCATATCTCTAATTTTCTTAGCTGCTTCTGTAGTTAATTCTGATCTGAATGTATTTAAGATATCCTCTCTTGACATTCATTTTCTAATAACAACTCTCTTAGAATCTGCAAGATAAGGAGAATTTGGATTACGTTCTATAAATGTATTAACGGGATTTAAAATTTCAATATTGACATTTGAATTACTTTCTGTAGGTTTTACTCTATAGTAACAAGTACCTGTAACAAGTAAATCTGTAAGTAATTCTGCCATTTTACGTTTTAAATCGATGTTTCTTGATTGTCTTAAATAATCAAGAATATTTTGTGCAGCAATTTCATATTCCGAAACAAAAGATTGATCAATATCTTGTTGAATTGAGTTGATTTCTTTTTCAATAAAAGGATCATTTACAATTTCTTTATTTTCAATAATAGCTGCAATAATGTTATTCTTTAAATACTGTTGCAAATAATTAAATACTTCTGCACTAATTTTAAGTTGCTTTTCTCTCATTATATTTGAAACAGTCTTTTCATCTTTACAAGATACTTTTAAATCTTGATTTAAACCTAGATATTCTCCAACTAATACATCAATATGTTTCTTAATTAATGGTGTAAAACTAACTGATGTAGGAGTCCCAATTCCGTAATTTTCTTCTAGGTGTTTGAATTGATCTGCATCTCTACGACAATGATAATATCCATAAGCTTTTCTTATAGCAACTTTATCATATACAAGATTACCTATCGCATCATTAATCTTCTTTACTTCATTCTCTATCACCATATTCTAATACTATATATTGATTTCCTTCACCTGGAGTAGTCATTTCTCCAGAATAATATTTTGTTCTATCTAGTTGTCTGTTTCTAAGTTCTTTTTCAAGAAATTCGAAAAAACCTTCTTCATCACCTTCATAGACTAAAACTAATGGAGCTTTTCATTGATTCAAATCTAAACTTAATTTCCATTGATTACCATCTATAGTTAATGTAAAGTCTCCAGTGTAATATGCACACATAGCCTTTTCAATTATTTCATATACTTTATCAACGAGTTCCATTCTTTTGCGGTATTACTCCATATTCTTTATAGCCTTTTTCATTAGTGAACCATCCAATATTTTCTCATTCTTTCGCTAATTTATCTTGAGCAGCAGGTCGTATATTCATTAATTCTTCATCTGCAATTTCTGCCATTTCCATAGCTGCGATAATATCGAACTTTCGTTTATTTTCTCAAGAATATTTTAACAATTGCTCAAGCATTTCATCAATATCAATTGAATAACAGTAATCATTAACAAAATTATTAATTAATTCAAGACCGTGCTTGATAATAGCTTCTGTAGCTGGTACACCAATCATTTGTGAGTTGCCTCTTTTCATATCTCCAAGAGTTGAAGCAGGACGTTTCATAAATAGACTATCTTTCTTTTTTTCTTTAAAATATGTAACAATACTAATCTTAGTATGTTCTAGTAGTGCTTTACAATTATATCATACTAATAATTTCATTGCTACATCATATGCTTCTCGAATATCTCGAGGACGATCTTTATAGATCGCAACATATTTCGCTTCTTGTAATCCATATATACGTTTCTTAATAACTATACAGAAATCAGATACATCTGTTGAGGTAGAAGAATCTCCAGAACCTTGGTCAATAGAGTCTATTCCTGCAACATATAGATTTTTTAATACAAGACCGTCTTCATCTCGAAGTGGTCTTTCGTATATAGTAATTTTACTATTTGGATTACTTACAACTTTTACTTTTGTTAAATCAGGAGTATCTCCAGAACGATCTCATAATAATGATACATATTCTGGTTTTAATCCTGCTTTAAATATCCTAATTTGGGTTAATCTATCTGCAATTGCAATTGAATCAAAGATATTTTCACCCTGTTTATACAACGCTTCATTTGGAATAAAACAGTGCTCTGCACAATAATCAAGTAGATCTTTACCACTTAGCTTTTTACGTTCTTCCTCATAAAACTTTTTAAATTCTTCAGATTGTGTAACTCCTCTTGTATCTAAAAATTCTTCTCGTAAACTAAACTTATGAGCTGGAATAAAGAAAGCTGTTAATTGTGGCTTTCTATCTTCTGTATCATAGTTTTTATATGGAAGTACATTATACCCTTCTGGTTTTGCAAAAATGTTTGATAAACCTTCAAGTGCCATATCATCACCACCTGTACCTAAAGCAATACGTGTTCCAAAATGATAACCACCAAGCTCAACAAGGGCATTACCTTGAATCCAACTTTTAGTTAAATATTTATTAGATCCTGCTTCTTCATAGATTAATCTATCGACACGATCACCACGAATCTTATCAGATGTATCAGCAATTACTGAATCAATTTCTGACATTCAACCATATTCAACTCCATCAGGAGTAACTTGAGATGCACGTTTAGTATCTGCATTATTAACTTTTTGCCGTAAATGGCGCATACCTCCATTAGTATTCATGTCTAATCAGTTTAACTGCTTTCAACATTTAGTTTTTAAAGGAGTAAGTTTACCTTCTGCAGCACAAGTTAATAAAGAACGATAACCTCTATTAGTTATATAAGGTCTTACTGCTAAACAAGCAACAATCTCAGATAGTCCAATACCACGAGCTTTTAATATAGCTACATCTTTATGTAGTCTTTCAGCCATTTCAACATAATGAAAGAATTCATATTGTTTAGCTAGAAATGTAGGAAACTTTTCATTACGACCAGCTCCACCTCTAGCTCCTTCAGAAATAACTTCCATTCTATAGAAATTTAAAAAGAAATAATGATCTCCTGTAATTCTATATTTACCAACTGTATAACCTTCAGTACAACGTTTATATTGTTCTCTTCAGAAATCATTATAAGGCTTTGAATCTGCAGGATATTCAGTATATGATCCAGTTCTATCATAAATTTGAGCTAGTTCATTAAAAGGAGTAGGATCAAAATCTAAACCTTGAGTTTCATTAATTGGGCGGTATCCAGTTAATTCATATGATAACTCTGGATCAAAGTAAAGTACGTCTTCGGTGACCGCCACATCTCACAAACCATCTCTCTTTTTATAAAAATCAGTTGCAGTATACTCAAATTGTTCTGTAGTATCTTCTTTCTGATCTCCAAGCATTTCTTGTAATTGCTTTTTTAATTCTTCTTCAAATTTATCTGAAAAAGATTGAGGAGTTGGTTCAGGACCTTTTATTGATTCTCTAAGCTCTTTATATTTCTCTTTAGTTGTTTTCTTTCTTTTGACTTCTGATTCTTCTTTATTTTTTATCTGTTCAAGCATTTTTTTACGTGCTTGAGACATTGAAGATTTAATTGTCTTTACCATACTTAACTATCCATAAATCCAGGTTTTACATCACCTCTATTTTTAGCATTGGATTGCATTTGATCTTTTTTATAATTAAGCTCAAGTTCTTTTAATTTATCTGCCATAACTCCAATACTAGCAATATCAGCTAATACATCTTTTGCCTTAAAGATAGGTTTACTATTATTATCTCTCTCTTCAAGGTCTATATTATCTAAAGATACTCTCATTTTTTCAAGAGTTCGATACGCTGTTTTTATAAGGCTAAGTATTCTAGAAGAATCTTTGATTTCCATGTATTTTCTAACTGCTGCATGGAAGACTGGATCGTCTCATTCTTCTTGAGTTAATCCAGAATCTTCCATAGCTGCATCATGCTTTTGTCTCTCTAAGTATTGTTGATATGGACTTTTCCAGTCACAAAACAACCATATATATTTAAATTCTCTTCAAGCTCTTAACCTCTTTGTTCCTTTTGGATCTTCTTTACATTTATTTCTTTCTGTATCTCACAGCGCTGCAAACTCCTTTATTAATAGTATTTCGTATTCGTTAATCTTTAGATTACATGTTACATTATCATAAAGGAATAAATCTAGCATTACTTATTTTAGATTAAAACGTTTATTAAATGCTTTGTCTCGTTTATCATATTCTTGTCTTTCAACTTTTTTATCTCTAAATTTTCACCACTTAGGATTATTAGAACGTGACATGCTACTTAAATCGTTTGTATATGTTGTATCTCTTTTATCTGCACTTATATCTCTATATGAACGCTTTCCTTTTGGATTTGTTACAATTTCTCTTATAGATCCATCTGAATTAATTATTCTTTCAGATTTATATCCATTAGATTTAGCTTGTTCAGTATCAGCTGTACCATTTGCCCAGTAAGGAATACCTGTCGGATGTAAGAATTTTAATAGATTCTGTTGTCTAGGTGTATATTGTTCTGGAGCAAACTCATCTAATTTTCTTTCTGCATTAGAAATAATAGGATTTGCAATTCTATTAACCATAACAGGATTATAACCTATTTTAATTAAAGAATCTCTAACTAATCCTGTAGTATTAAATACATCATGTACATTGTGATCTCCTGTCCTATTGTTTAGCGCCTTAGTAACAGCTACACTATCATTTGGATTAACCTTTACTTTAGTTGTAGTTTTACCCCCTTCTTGGAAAAATGAACCAAGGTTTCTTGGATTGATGCGGTGTTCAACAGGAATAGATCCTAAAGTAGCATTATTTCCATAATTGACCGACATACTTCTAGGTCCTACATATCTACTATCAAACCTATTAGGATTACCTAAATTAGATGCCACTATGTAATCACTATATGAAGGATTAGTTATAACTAATTCTTCATTCATATTTGTAGGTCTAATTCCTTTAGCTGCAGACATTCCAGCTTCTTCTGCTTCAGGAATATTCCTTGATCTAAGATTAGATTGTGGAAGTTTTGGTTTCTTAGGAGCAGGTCTTGTTGGAGCTAATTGAGTTCCATATAATTTTCCATTTCAAGTAAAGCTAGTAAGTCCTGCACTTCTAGCTGCTGCAAAAGCTTGATTGAAATTACCTTGAGATAAATCAGGAGTAACATTAGTTTGTACATTTACTTTAGGAGTAATTCCAGTTTTCATAGATACTCCAAAAGATAAAGGTTGAGAAATAACTGAACCTTCAGTTTTTGTTACTTTAGGTTTAGAATTATCTCCTACAATATTTTTCATTGCAGCTGCTTTGACTTCTCTTCTACTTAATCCAAGATCTTGATCCTTAATAGCAGATTTCATATTTCTATATGCAGTGCGATTGAATTTAGAAGATTTCTTACCTTCTTTTACAACCTTCTTATTTTCTTTACGCTCATTCTTTGCAGATCCTCCATCTTTAAATTTATTAACAAGATAAGCAAGTTTGCCTCCTTGTTTAAACATTCCTGCAGATTGCTCTTGTTTAAATTGATTAATCAATCCAGAAATAGTATTCATACCATCTTCTGTTTGTGCTAATTCATTTAGCTTTCCTACAATTTCTTCAGGAGTTTTATTTTGGAATTCTTCTACTTTAGATGGAAGTCATTGAACAAATTGCATTAATTCTTCTTGTTCCATGATGATATTGTTTTATTGTTAAATATCTGTTGTAGAGCAAGTAATTTCAAATTTATTATATTTAGGGTCTAAAGGTTGCGAAGGATAAATCCAAATAGGAGTAGTATTTGGAGTAGTTGTAATTGTATAATTCTGTCCTTCCAAAAACTCTTTAATTTCAGCTACAGTGCCTTCTATTGTTATACCATTGTTTAAATAAGCTTTCATAATTACTTGTTTTTATAAAATTTTAAATCTTTTGTTGAGAATACTGCTTCACGTAAAACCATATTCTTATCAAATCATCTACATTTAATACCTTTAAAGATATTAGTTATTTCATTACCATGTTTGTATGATTGTGTAATTTTTTCTACTACATACATAACAGGAGATGTAAGATCACCATGTTTTAAAGTGACTACATCTCCTGGGTTAAAAAACGTTTTTTCAATTTCGTTTATCATATTATTCTTTGTCCTTTTCAATTACTCGACATATAATGTTTTGTTCACTGATAGCGTAATAACCCATATTATTAAATGGAACAGGTACTACAGAATTTCTGTAATATATATCCTCTCCAGGTTTTACGTATTTACATTCGGGTCCTGCAGAAATAACAGTACCACATGCAATAAATTGTTCAGCTCTCTCCATCTCACCAGTATCATCAGACTTATACGTATCTGCAAAAAGATCTCCTGCAGATAAAATTAAACCTGAAGCACTTGTTTTAATTTCTCTATAAGGATTTTTTTCAAATGGCTTTATAATAACAGTATATCCAGTTGCTGCTACTTTCATTTTAGATGCATCTTTGGCACCTTTATTTAATTCAAGTAATCTATTTGCTGTTAAAAGTTGTTCTTCTTCCATTTTTTTATTGTGAGCAGCAATTTCCTCAGGCGTTAATTCCTTTGTTTCATGTTTAATATTAGCTCCCATTATATGAACTCCCATTTCTTGCATATGTGCATTTCCTAAAAGATTTTTTCCCATAATCATTTACATTTTTAAATTATACTTATTATCATCTATTATCATAACATTGTTCATCTTCAACTCTAGCTTTTGCATCAAGTATACAGCCACACAGATCACAAATATCTTGTTTACATATTCTTATTTTATAGGGACATGTTTTGCAAATATTTAATCTTTTCATAGCCAACTCGCTTTTTTTGTTAAAAAGTTTTCGGTATCAGCCAATAATTATATTACTAATTTTCTTTATTATCATATTTTCATATAAATATAATATATTATCACCTTCCCACAATACACTTAGCATGAGGTAGTTTAACTTTACGACTAAGGACACAGCCACAACCTTTTCTATATCCAATTTTTGGTCTATCTGAATAGTCTGTTTTATTATTTTCATTAATATATAATCTAGGATTACATATCGGACCCATTGGTGTTTCTTTGTATAATGGACATTCTTTACAAATTGCTAATCTTTTTTCAGATAAGTCTTCATTTTTATTAATTGCTTCATTAACATGTCCACTAATAATATCTATTAGTCCCATAATTAAAATACTATAGGTTTATCTAAATCTAATTCAGATTTAATCTTAACGTCTCTTTTATAATGTTTAAGCATTCTTTCAACATCTGATTTTAAATAATCACATTCATGTTCTGAAATATGATTGTTGTGATCAATATGAATTAATACTAATTTTTTAATATTAAAGTTTGGATTAATTTTTTGTAGTAAGTAAGCATATAATGATAACTGCAACGAATAATGATAAAAATTACAATCCATAATATTATCCATTGGGAATTTCATCATAGTTCTACTTTTAGTAAATTTATTATAAAATGATTCTTTTTCTAATTTCTTATTAGTATTATGTGTAACTATCATTGAGTCACCGAATAAAAACGTGTGTGATGGACTGTCAACTTCTAGGCATTGCGTTGCTACTGTATCAACTCTTTCTACAGATACAATATTTCTAAATGTATTCTTATTTTTAGATGGGAAGTCAATATCTTGATTTCTTACTAAAAAGGGATTTAATCCATCAGTTGAAAAACATACATCCCATCCTTTAAATATCTTTCCATTACATTTTTTATCTACTTCAAAAACAGTGGCTTTTATACCTAATGTACTTACTAACCTTAATAAATCTTCAGCTTGTCATTTCTGAGTAGTTCCCATTACAAATCTTTTTCTAGATTCATGATAGTAGCCATCGGTATCCATTAAACCTCTAAGCAAATCAAGTCTTTGTTGATAAGAGGCTCTCATATATAAATCAGGTATAAACTTATTGTTTAGTATTCCTAGATCATTAAGTTTCTTTCTAATATTATATATGGTTCGCATTTCAGCAGATTTTCCGTCAGAAAGATCTTCTCCAAAAGTATATCCTCTATTTTCTATTTCTTCCCATACTTTAGAGTTTATATTAGTGATAATTCCACATGACTTAGAACCATCTCCGAGTCAACATCCTAGTATATAAGGATCTATGGGAAGTTCTATTTCTGGAAGATTTAGAGGATTTGCGTTCATTATTTTTGGGATATTGTACGAGGTTCTTGGTTTATCAATTAACCACTTTGCAATATCTTCTGTGGTCATAACTACTTCCCTAAATGTTTTATCTATATTCCTAAAAGAAATAAGTCATCTATGTTCATGGTCTGCCACAATCGACTCTCCGTTATCAAAAGTTATTTTAAAACATGGATTGTAATGGATATCTGATTTATGTAACACTTTAGTTATATTTCCTTCTTTATCAAATATCTCTTCTCCCTCCTTTATATCCTTAATAGTTGTCCATCCGTTTTTAGTTGGAATTTTTGTATCTAGAGGGAGTCCTTTATAATCGTATATATAAATATCATTACCGTCTTTAATAAGTAAGTCAAGTTGTCCTGCAATTCTTAATAAACCATCTTCTGATTTATAACTAATCATAAATTCAGGATAAACTCCTTTTTCTAAATCTAATTGATAATATCCTTTCTTGCAAGTAAATTTTCCTCCAAGACCAAATTTCTTAAGATCTTGTTCTTCAGATTGATAATACATGTTTTCAAATTGAGCATGTATTTTTGTACCTCTTTCACAAGATTTATTTCTTTCTACTTCATACGATTGAAGTATTTCTGCCCGTTTATTTTCAAACTCTTCTTCGTTGATATTTAACTTTTCAAGTAAAGTTGGATTTCAACGTTTTGTATTTAGTAATGTAGTTTTAACAACTTTAAAAATTTCTGGTTCTACTAAAGCTTCGCAAGCTTTATATGCAGATCAGAATGCTGAATCAAACTCATTAACATATTTATGTATCAATGTTGTTACAGATACATAAGGCTTATTATCATATTTATCTAAGTACAGATGTTTTGCATCTGAATAAATAACATCTTCTGTTTCTTTGTCTACTTGATATCCATTAACATATTTTTCCTTTACATTACTTAATTTTGGCATTGTTTATTATATTTGGTTTTATATATTGTTCTATTATTGCTCCGTATCTAATTAAATTCTCTTTAATAGTACTATCTTCATATCCTACTTCGTTTTCTTTTTCTCAAGTGAATCCTAAAATTCCTGTTGGAGTTCCAGTATCATCTTTTAGTAGAGTACATGCTAAATATTCTACATTATTTTTTCCAAATAGATCATACATTACATGATCTATTTGTTCTAAAGTAGTTAAGTTACCGATAAACTGATTATGTGTTTTTAAATAATCAGGAAGATTTAATCAACTAAGATGAAAATTATCATATTGTTCTTTGATTGAGTGTGCGTTTTCTCCACATAACTCAAATCGCATAGAACCATATAATCAATCAGAAATACCATTGTGATATTGTATTACTCATACTCTATCTGCACCTGACATATATAATAGTCTTGGAAGTAGATCTTTAACTTTCTTATCATCATCAATCCTATTTAACAATTCTTGTGAATGTTTCTGACTCATATATTCTGAATACTTATCAAATAAAAATGTTGGATCATAACATATTCTCAAAGTAATACTTAACATAAACATGATGATTAAGGCTTTAAAGATACTACATACTCCATAATCTCTAATATACTGTAGGATAGTCCCCAGTCATGAGAGTCCTGAGCTTAAATCGTATTGTTTCTTAGCCATATCTAATTCTTTAAATTATTGTATAATTTTATTTAGATGATGCAAATATATAATAATTTTTTTGTATATCCAAATAAATCAGTAAAATGTTTGTATTTAAATAAATAAATAACTATATTTGCACAAATAATGTGCATATTCAATTATTAATATTATAATTATGAAATATAACGATGAAATTTTAAACAAAATTGCGCAGGCATATAGTAAACCTGCAGATGAAAAAGGTAATCTTGATAATATTATGTTAGGTTATCTTGAAATGATGAAGAATGGAAGTAAGATCCATATTAAAAAGAAGAATCGAGGAAAATTTAGTGCAAGTGCTCGTAAAGCAGGGCAAAGTGTACAAGAACATGCAAAATCTGTTCTAAATAATCCTAATGCTACACCATTACAGAAAAAGCGAGCTAACTTTGCACGTAATGCAGCTAAATGAAATAAGAAATAAAAACTACTACTTTCATAGTTATAAAATACATAACTATGAAAAATTTCTTTATAAAGATGTTTACTGCTCATAGTGGATTAAGCAGTAAAAGAGTGTGCGGATTTCTCGGATGATTGGTATGTCTATTCATCTGTATATGATGTACAATATATGTTATACCAGCTCCAGAAATAGTTCAACTATTATTTATCTGTAGTACTTCACTATTAGGAATAGATAGTATTGTTGGTATATGATATAAGAAAAATAAAAATGATTAAACAGTTTATATCACAAAATATCACTGGGGGGGGGGTACTACTATAAGTTATGTAATAGGAGCAACTCTTTTTAGTAAAGGAGTATCAGAATTAGTATATGTTGATGAAACTTATGCGCACCACCTTTTAAAGAGATGAAATAATGAGTTAATAACCAATTTTACAATTGAAGTTCCAAAAAATATATTAACTTCTTCTTGAGGTCTTCAATTAAAGTGGATAAATCCTGATTATAATGATGATTATAAGAGTTTTATTCAATCTTCTGTATATATGGATGGAACAGATATTACAAATTATGCTTATATTGAATCAGGTACTGCATCTGATCCACATATTAATTTTAATGTTTTAACGGATGTTGGAGTTATTAGAAAAAATCTAACTATTACAATTAATCAACTTCCTATCAATGTATTCTATTTAACTTATAATTCTATTAATACGCCAACTCATTCATATGTTAATTTCAACCTTAATTCTAGTCTAGGTGTTACTGAATCAACAACCTGTAAACTAACTTATGGAAATGAAAGTGCAACTACTATAAAAACTGTAACATTACCAGCTGGAGAAAATATAGTAAGAGAACAAACTGGAACATTTTTTTATACAGTTCCATTAAATATGTATATTACTCCAAAAGAGTCTTCTAATATATTAAATAGACAGAATCTTTATTCTGGATTTGTTTGTATGAATTTTGATGATGCTTACTTATATAATTCTACACCAGATGAACTTTTAAGTTGAAAAGAGGTTCAAACTAATTTCTGAGATAATACTATAAGTAAAACTAAAGTTACATTAACTTTAACAACTACTGATGGAGATATTGTAAGTGCTCTTACGATGTTACCTATAGATGGTAAAACTTTAATGTTCTTCTTTGATCCTAGAAGTAATATATATAACCAAGCAGTTGAATCTATGACTTTTAAAGACGAATATTTAGGGTATAATCTTAGATATGAATTCCCAAGTAGTACTTCTGCATGAACAACCCAGATACAATTAAATGGACAATTTATAGGTCTAACAAATACTGGAACCTTAGAACCTGTTCCATTTAGGGGAAAATATAAAATATAATAAAAAAGGAACCCAATTGGGTTCCTTTTGTTTTAAGTTCTCATTTCTACACTAAATACTTCGAAATTAATCTCTACGTTTTCTCATTTTGGAAGACTGACTGCAGTTACAAATCCTCATGAAGAAGACATAACTAGATGACAATCAACATCATTGTGTGTTTCTATTTCGTTTGTATCTATATTTCTTATTGTAACATTAACTCTTCCTATATTATCCATTCCAAGTACTTCTATACCATCCTTCTATACCACATATTGCAATAAATATAAAATAGGTCAGTTCTGGGTTTATTAATATAGGATCTTCTTCCTCTTTCGCTAAATAATAGTTTGCATTTTGTCCTCAAGATTGATATACTTGTGGTGGATAAGATACAGGTAAGAAATCAGAATACATTCCTTCATTTAAGGATAGTTCTTCAGAAATAGCTCCTCCATCTTGTGTTATTAAGTATAATTTTGCTTCTTATGTATTTGGGAATGCAGTTAAAGTTCCTTCGTATCCACTATTTCTTTGTTACAATAAATGTAGCACCAACAGAATATACTGTAGCATCATTAAGAGTAGCTATATCTTGTGCAAATAGTTTAGTATTATTTCCAAGATCTTCTGATTCTGTAAATATCATAAAGAACCCTTCATTTGAATAATTCATAAGGTTCTGCATACATGTATAAGAGCTTGCATTACTAATTACAAAATGACATGTAGAAGAACCTGCTCTTATCATTAGGTCAGACTCACCTATTCATTGATTCCAATCTGCAGGCATTATAACACATTCTTCTGAATATTTATTTCCCAGCATAAAAGTAAGTGATGCAAATGCTGCTAAAGAAGAATTCTTTGGATTTCCACTAAGGCCATTAGTGCCATTAAATAAATCTACAGGAGTATCTAATTCTTGTATAACAGAGTCTCCTGTAAAAAGAAAATTTCTAAATTCAGAATCAGGAAATTCTGTTATATTAAAAGCAATCGGATATCCAAAAATGCCTCAACTTCTTTGAATCTCTTCTATAACATTAACATTATAAGGTGCTGCAACTGCAGTTAATGTATTATAATTTCCTGAAGAATCTAAATCTGTAGGTTTTGCTAATTGTAATATGGCATGGAACTCATCATTACCCTCATGATACGTGCAGGTAGCTACTAACACTATACTTTCAGGAAATGGTGCTAATTTAATCTTGTTTATATTTTGTGATATAAATCTTTTATTTTTGTTTCTTGTTCAAATTCAAGAATTTTACTATAAAACTCAAAAAAGAATTCTTCGAGTGTTATCTTGGAATTCCTTTTTGCATTTTCTAATAAATCATTCATAGTTATTACCGTTTAGGAACTCCTCCAAACTTATCAGCTTGATTTTCTGGCCAAACTGAATAATAACTTTTAGCTCTAAGTTTAGCACTAATTCTTCTAAGACCTACTCAGCAAATACTGCATAAACCAGGGCCAGGTAAATAAAGCCATCCTCATCTAATACTCTGTCTTGTGTGGCCTCATTCATGATCTTTAATGCTGTTTCTATTATATTTTCTAGCAGATTCACCCATTAGAATATATAATCCTAATGAAATACCTCCAGGAAAGTCGCCAGCATAAATTGGAATTTGTTTGTATGTTTCTTTATACTCTACATTATAGAGTTTGGTTAAGATGAGACCTAGGAGACACTGTGGGAACTCCCAGATCCATCTTAATAGTTTAATATATCATTTCATATGTTATGCTTTAAAAAAATATAATTTTTTACCTTTAGTATTTCCAATATCAATGTGTAATCAAGAGATTTCACCTTTATTGTCTCATTTTTCCACACGTATAGGATACCTAAGTTTATCTTGATTTTTATCAAGAATTTCTCTCATCTCTTTAGCAGTTAATTTAGTTGATATTAAATCAAAAGCTTGTCCTTTATAATGATAACCTGTAGGAGTACCAACTCCACATCCAGGTTCTCTATAACCACTATAATTTCTAGATCCTCCTGCATATCAATTATTGCATATAAGAGGAACATTTAGAATTTCTCTAACATTCTCTAAAGCTTCAAGAGCTTTTGGATCTAGAAATTTTATAGCATCATCACCATATTGATTATATATTTTAGATGATACTAATTCTTTTACTTGAAAATATTTATTTGCTTGCATATTAATTAGTACATGGATTATATAAGCATGCTCATGCATGTCCTATAAAAATCTTATTTCTAATATAATTATCTTCAATTTTATCTAACATTGTATAAAGCTCTGAAATTTTATATAATCAATGCTCTCCTTTATTTGAAGATTTTATAATTAAAGGAGTAAAGTTAAGTTCTTTAGATATAGAGGCCACTATTTTGTTTGCATTCTCAGAATATTCATCAGCATCATATAAACCATAAAAATCTTCATTTATAATAATATCTTTTAGCTGAGGTTTAATTCCAAAAACTTTAAACCGCTCTCACTCTATCTGAGATAAAAATCCAGAGGACAATCTTTTTGAAACAGTATCAATATATACTCTAGCGTAGTATTCTTCTGCAACTTTGATTATATCTGGCATAGTTTCTTTTAATGATTCAAATGAACCAAAAAATAAATCTTTACAGATTCTTTTTTGAGTAGAATGACCATCTTTCAATCTTGAAAGAATTATTACTCTTACATAATAATCTTTTTCAAAGTGAAGAATAGGTTTTAATATCTCTAAATTATTTATCATTATTGAAGGTATGTGTTAATATTATATATGAGATAATCTCCTACCAGACTTTCGTCTATATATTTTGAATCTTCATTTACTGCAGTTTGTCCAGTTATAATAGGTATTCTTATCTGTTCAACTGCACTAAGTATAGTATCTATTTCCCCTGCAAAATAATAAGAAAGTACTGCATAACTTACTCCCATATACATATTAGAAGCCATTCCATCTTTATCTACACATCTTAAATCAAGTTGAGGTCTTGTCATACTAGAAACTAAATCTGCACGTTTAGCTCAATTAGTTTGTAGTTTACTTATATATGGATTGCTATTTGCATCAAATTCTAAAGTCATAGGATTGTTTACTACTAATATTCCTACACTTGAATTATATAAATCTGCTTTAAACATTCCTTGATAACTTCCAAACTGACTATTATCCATATAAAGATTAGTGTTTACTGCAATATATTCTCCTAATACAGAAAACCCTGTGGGAGCTATATAATCGTATTTTGGATTAGGGTTACATATTTCAATAGTTGCAGAATTAAACGTCATACGTTCTATTGAAGATATTGGAAACAATAATTTTACAGGTATAGCAAAATTCTTATGATCGAAACCAATACCTGTATCTTCTATTGTTCTCGCAGATACAGTATAGTTTACAGGTAGTGGAGCATCAACTCCCAAATAAGTAAATGTTAAATCTACAGTTATTTTAAAATATTGTTTTTGATCATCATAATCTAAAGGATAATCAAATGAAACCCCAAATAAGTAATTAGTCGTGCGTAAGGGTTCAATATTTGAATCTGTAATTTTTGGAACTGTATAATTTGGACCATAAAAATATAAATGAGAATTATTTATTTTAACCCCCCCCCCTATATTTTGTGATATAAACTGTTTAATCATCTTCTTTATAATATTTTCCACTAATTATAAAGGATACTAAACTCAGCAATGCATATAAAGGCACTGCTGAGTTTAGCGTACTTAAAAAGAATAATGCCATAAACATTAATCCTAATATGTAGAATATTTTATATATTTTCATTACTTATCTTTGAAATACTTATCATAAACATTCTTTGCATACCAGCCACAACCTACACCTACAGCTAAACTTACAACTGCAAGTAATAGACTACTAAAGCTCATTGCTGATACAATACCACAACCTGCCAATACTAAAGCAATTATAATTGCGGCAATAATTAATTTTGTTTTCCAAGTCATTGTTTTCATTTTATTTATATGTTAAATTATCATATGTTTTACCACTTTCAGAAACTATATAATTTTTCTGATTTTTATATAATGGTAATATTTCATTATTTCAAGATACAAAAGCATAAATATCTCCATAGAACGGATGTTCTTTTAAACCTTTTTCAAATTCTTCTGGAGAATTTTCTTTTGTAACTAGTGTATATGAATCTCCTAAATTAAAATTCATTTCAACACCTGTTTGTGTAATTTTTCTTAATGTAAACATGTATGTATATATTTATGTATTTATCAGTTTATTTTAAATATATTATAAATATTCAAGTATAAACATCATCTAGAATATCAATTATAACATCACAAATTGTGACATCATCTATTTCTTGATATTCCTGTTTTAATAGTTCCATAATTGAAACTACCTCTTTCATTGGATTTAATATAGAGTTTTCACTACCATTAGATCCATTATTTAAAACTGCATAATATACTTTTGAATCTTTAATAAAAGTTACAGCTGCATTTTTATAAAAACCATAATCTTTTAATTCAATTTTTGGAGTATCTTTATCTTGCAGTTTTGTTATTACTTTATCATATAATTTATTGTTTTCCATACCAGTACTTATTTATAGCTTCTCCTGCTCTTATTCTTTTATTTAGATTAGGCTTTCCTGCTCTAAGAAATAATGCTTCAAATGCTTTAGTAGCTCTAGTTAGATCTCCACTTTCTCAATCCTGCCAAGCTTGCTCTGTAGTATATCCTTTGTGCATAAAAATGCTTCTTTCTCAATCTTTTAATTTGTCTATGTCTTTTTCAGATGTATTAAGAGCTTTTTGTTTATCTTTTTCGGTGGCTCTATCTCAAGGAGTTTTAAGTATTTTATTTTTTTCATTAAATAACTCAGAAACATATTGAACTTGTAGTGCAATAGAATCTTCTCTTCCATTTAATCATTTGTTATACAATTCTAGAGCTTTTGGTTCAAACATCATTATACCCTTTGCTGGACCCTTTTTATTTTGTTTTAACCTAGTTCATCCTTGAGTTTCGGTATATGTATTTGCTAATACTGCATTTATTTGTGAGTCATTGCCTTTAAAGTTATCTGTAACTATTTTTGCTCATTCATAGTTTGAATTTCTTACCATTATTGGTTCATATCACGTTTTCCCAGAATTATATAATGTTTCTATATCTCCTTTCTGCCTAGCAGTTTTATATTCATTATAAAAATCTAGTGCTTTAGTTGGATTAGTCATTAAACTATCTCTAAATTCTAATTTAGATAAATCGTTATTTGTATTTCATAAACTACCATCTTTTATTAGTTTATTAATTCTTTGATCTTTTATTACATTTGAATTACCAACTATACCCTCTGAATTTAAAGGAGGAAGTTCAATCGGCTTTGAAGGATTTTGATATTTAGGTATTTTTAATCCCAACTGAGCATATAATGTAGTATCTTTCTTTTTAGTAGGCGCTTGAGCTACATTATTAAATAAATAAAGTAAGAAATCATCACTATATCTATTCAATAAATTATATGTATTCTCTTTATTATAATGTGGAGTAACTGTAGACTCTTCAGGTACAATTTTATATTCGGGATTAAATGGTTCTGATTGAATTATCTTTCCATTTTTATCAAATTGTGATACTGAAAAACTACCTTTACCTTCTGAGTTTTTAAGTCTATTTGTAAGAGTATAATGATCTAAATGTTCCTTCTTAATATTTTGTATTTCTTCTTTAGTAAATTTATGATTAGGATCTGCATTAATACTATATCTTAACTGCATTAATCTAGCATAAATTTCTTGAGGATTATCTAAATATTCATCGGGAGCAATTGTTTTATTATCATAAATTGTATCTCCGAAATTATCTTGATACTTCTTAATTACTTTCTCTTGTGCATCAGGTAAACTACTATGAGTTCATTCATGAATTGCAGTACTAGTTGATCCATCTGTTAAAAATATTCTTCTACCAAACGGATAATAAACTCCTGAAGCATTATCAGGGACTTTACTCGGATTTATCTTTGCTCTAGTAAGATCTAAATTTCTTTTAAGTGCATTAAATACTAAAGATTCAGTTACAGGGAGAGGAATTGGTAGAACTTGTTTAACATTTTGTTTTACTAAACCTTTACGTGATTTATATCAATCTTCAAGCCACTGTTTTCCTTCTTGAATTCCTCCTTGTTGAAATTTTAATACTCCTCCATGTTTAGCAGAAGCTATAACTTGATTTAAAATATTTGCATATCTTGGATCTGTAGCATATCCTCCTCTATGAACTCTATTTGCAAATTCTTTTATATCTCCAGAGAATGCGTTATAACGTTTATTATTTAATAGATCAATTTTAAAGTTTGCATAATCTTCAAGTGATTTGAAATTTCTAAATTGATCATTTATATAAACATCCTTACCATTAATAACTTCTCTAGTTCGTTTAGTTGTTCCCTTTCCTTTAATACCTCCAAAATTATATGATCCTGCAGGTTTAGAACCTCAAGCTGATTCTAATCCGTCTTGTGCTACTAATGATTTAGCAAATGCAGGATTTAAACCTTTTGATTTTAATAATCTTTCATAAATAGGAAGCATTGTATCTTTGAAATCCTTTTTAGAATTGAATTTATGAACTGTAGTTTCTTGAACTATTGGTTCTGGATTTCTTATCTCTTCTACTTGAGATTGTACTTCTGTCTCTGTATCATCTTCCAAAGGTTGAGAATATCTGGGTTTATATACAGGTATTTCAAGATTTGGAATTTGAATATTAATATCTCCTAAAGCACTATCTCGTATGAATGGTCTGTATGTGATATCGTTCATAATAATTGTTTTATATTATTTTGCAAATATATACATTATTTTTATAAATCACAAATTACAGCACCTATTTCTGGATCTAATTTACAACGATTTGGATTCTCTAATTCAGAAATTCTAGATGTTAAATTATCTACTTTATTTTCTAATTCAGAAACTTTAGATAATAAATAACTTGTTACGCTTTCTAAAGCTGCGATTCTTTGTTCTAATTCATTTTTTAGATTAGTTACTGTAGTACCTACTGAGTTTGCCATAGCACTCGCTACCCCTATAGTACTTGCCATACCTATATATGGATTAGGTGTTGTATTAATTATACTTCCAGGAAATGAAATAGTACCCGACAAATCTGCTGTAGTCTTATCTGCTGTAGTCTTATCTGTTATAGTCATATTTGTTGTATCCATATTATGCAAAATTAAAATCAGAATTAGTATTTAATCTACTTAAAAGTTTTTCATTTTCTTGTTTTAATTTCATAATTTCCTTACGTAGATTTTTAATATCTTCTGAATGTTTTTCAATCTGTTCTGAATGTTGATCTACTTTTTGATTTACAAATAATATTGCTTGACATACTAAAGATAAATCAATAAGTTTAGCAGATTTACGTAATCCTGATATTTTATCTAAAGCAGATGTTCTACTTGTAATTAAAATACCTTTATCTTCTAATTGTCTAAATACTCTAGTTAATACTTTAGTACTTATGTCCATTTTTGCTGCAAGTTCTTTATTAGTTTTAGTTGTAATAGCAAATTGTCCATCATTTGTACTAGTGTATTGTTGCATTGCTAATAGAACTCCTTTTTCTTCAGGAGTAGTATTCTCAGCATCCATAAACTCGTAAGTAAATCTTTCAAAATATCTTCCCGATTTTTGAATCTCATAAATATTACTCCTACCTTTTTTCTTTTCTAGAATTTTAATTTCACCTGCTGCATTTAGTTTTTTAATACTACTTTGCACTGTATTAATAGATACTCTTGCTAATTCTGCAAGAGTTCTTAGTGAAACAAAAGTTTGGAATGTATCTTTATCCATATTTTTTCTCATATAACCATAAATGAGATAATCAGTAGGATTCATTTTAATTTCTTTTGCAACCCCCAAATCATGAGGGACTTGAATGTGTTGTACTTTATTATCCATAAATTAATATTTTTAATATTACAAAGATATAACATTTATTTAATATTACCAAATATTTATACCAATATTTATTTAAAGTGTATAAGAATTTGATATAGTACATTCAATTTAAAAATAGCCCTGGGAGATACACTAAGGTGTCGTTTTTGATACACCTATTTTAAAAAGTGCCCTGGGAGATACACTTATATGCCCTAGGAGATACCTATCTATATATGTTCTCGCTTCGCGGAGGCGCTCGAACAGATCTATATACCTGTTGGGTTGTTTAAACAACCCCCCCCATTGAGTTTAGAAAAAGAGATTTGTGTATGGATATCATGTATACATACGAATATTGTATATATTGTATACACATATGGATACTCTATTAAAACTCCCCCTGGGGGTTTCAGATGGAAAATCGAAATTTTTTCGAGTAAAATATTTCTGACAAAAGTTCTATTTTTAGAAACCAAAGCATCTGAACTGTCTATATGTTAAACTTTTTCATCTAATACCATTATGAAAAACATCGCACTTATCAAATTGATCGTCGCTACTTCCATTTCGTCGGCAAACCCTGCTGAGCTCACTGAGCACATAGCAGCTCTCATTCAGGCTCATCCTGAAGAGACTCGAGAGAACGCGCTTGCCATCTTCACTGGCACTGCAGAACTCACGGTTCGTCCTGTAGACCAGGTTGAACTGACCTGCAACAGCAGCAACTACACCAACCTCTCGTTCATGGGCGAGCCTACCGTAAATCTGCTCGAAGGAACGGTTTGTTGCTCTATCAACTACACACGAACCGAAACTCGCTGGTACAAGACCGAGGAAGACGCCAATGCTGGAAGGAACGGCAGCTACAACCATGACGACTATGTCATCGCGCGCGAGAAAGCGTATAAAGACTCTACGAGTGTAACATTCGACATCCGCGAGTGGAACACTGGCAAGGTCGTGTGGAAACGCTAACCACCTCAATCTATCTCGGAGAAATCCGAGATAGATTTTTTTTTCTTTTTACCAAAATATCTGAATATTATTTAGATAGCAATAGTGCTTCTCGGAAACTCATCAAACTATCAAACCATGGTACAGACTGTTTTTCACAACCTGCTCATCGAAGCAGAATCTATGTCGGATGTTCACAATTGTGGCACTGCTCGACCTCGTTACACTTATCAGGAGCCGCTCAAGCTGCAGAACGTCGACAAGGTCACGGAAGAAGACCGTGCACTCATGGATGTTGCTCGCGATATGTGGGCAGGTGTAATCAAGAAAGGGCTTTGAGCCCTTTCTTTAATAGCTTTTTGTTATGGATGACAGAACTCAACGTGTTGCAGATGAAATAGCTTCAATAGAAGCTATTTCTCACAACACTGTAAAAGCTTTATCGACTGTTACTACTCCGCTCAATGTAATTATTGAGATGTACATTGCAGGACTCGAAGCTAAGCTACAAGCACTTCGAGCACTGGTCAAATAACAAAAGCTACTGAAAGGTAGCAATCATTCATCTTTAACTCATCACGTTTATGAAACAATTAAAAGGCGCCAAGAGGGCCGAAATGCTGCAGGATGCAGTCAACAGGGGATTCGATGACGTAACTGTCGAGATCTTGAAGTCGAAGACTATTTTTACCCAGAACTTGCTGTTGAAGGGTGATACGGTCGAGTTTGAGGACTTCGATATCCAGCTCATCAAGCAGGGGAAGGAATTTAAGACCGTCAACAAAGACGGTGAGGAGATTACCGTTCGGGGTCTTATGATCCTTTGCTGCATCAACGGAGTGTGGCGCTGGTTCCCGCTCAGCACGTTTCAGCGCGGTTGTCAGATCGCACCTGAAGGTCGCACGGACTACATGGAGGCCATTCGCGAGAAACACGACCTCAATCTGCGCATACTCACCTGCGGTGATGCGTTGGAGGTCGCCCAACTCCTCGCAGGCAAACGACTCAAAGTCACGGAGAACCAGTCCTTTAAGTTCCAGCGGTTCAACAAGGACCGTGAGAAGCTTGAGGGAGAGTTCGACCTCAAACCAGTCTCGTTATTCGAGGAGCTGGCATAATAATTGGAGAGTGGGGAGCAATCCCTGCTCTCCTTCTTTTTTCCATCAACCAAAGCCACCAACAGGTACCAAAGCTCCCGACAAGTTCGTAGTACATCACAAGTATAAAATAAACGTGATTGTAGTACATAGAAGTTTAATTTAATTTATTTATAAAAGATGAAGATTTCTGAAGTAAAAAATCTGCCGAAGATTGCAGCTCCTGGTGGGCGTGTAGTAGCAGAAGTGTCTCCCGAATTCCTGAAGGAAAAGGGTGTAGGTATAGTAACCTACGGTATCGCACCGAATGAAGTTGTCGAATTTCCTGACACGGAAGCTGATATTCAGCTTTTCACTCGTACTGTTCGTCCGAACAGTGATGCAGTTGAAACACTGCTCGTAGTGAAACGAAACGGTCAGGACGGCTATTTCTCGGTCGCAGCACTTCGTCGCATGGACTATCAGGGCAACTTCGTCGGTCCTGTATGTAAGGATCTGCAGAAGGCAGAGAATGACTACGATCGTGTAGTCAAGACGTGTGGCAAGAAGCTGACGTGCAAGGAGATGACGAAGATCAAGGTTCGTAAGTTCAACAACGGTGTCGCAACCGATGAACTGACGGAGCGCGAAGTACCCGTCCTTGAGTATGCGTAACGGCCAAATTACAGTTAAGGGGTCGTGAGTACGGCCTCTTAACTGTTTAGAAACTAATATGGGTAGAATATATATAGCTAATGCAGATAGCTGATATAGTAATCCAGAAAGTTTCTGAGTCCTTGAAAAAGGACGGTATGACATGTGGTACATTGTACGATGTGTCCATTGTCTATAAGTCTTTGATCGGACTTATAGGCCCTAGTGATGATTTGATGAGTTTAGATGATTAGTGACCGTGGGAAGAGAAGTGATGAGCTCTTCCCACATTTTTATTAAAGATTATGGATGCAATTAAAGTAATACTCGGTATAATCTTCGGATTGATTATGCTTGGATGGATTGCTACAGTAATAGTCATGGCTTGTGGTCCTTGGGCAGCTGTAGTAATTGCCGCGATCGCTTTAACTATATATCTTAACCGAGATTAACTGCGATTGCATAGTAATAATAGTTCTTTGACATATTGACATGACAGAAACACCTGACAAAATGTCATGTTGTGACTGAAGTAGAGGGTGAAGTGATCGGTGTAAGTCGTTGATTATCACCCTTTTACTCATCCTCTACTCTTTTTAAAACTGTCAATTTGTCAGACCAACTTCCTTCATGTAAAATATCTATTATTCTCACATTCAGAAAGTTACTCTTCAATAATAATAATTTCAATTACTATTTTGAAGTTTAAACAATCGCTTTTGGTAATATTAGTTATTTTATAATTTGACAATTCAAAGTTTCAAACTTTAAACATACATAAACTCGAAATCCTGCTGATGATTACCAGAAATTAATGTCTGGATTCACTATAATTAGTTTATCTAATATAAGTGGGCTTAAACGAGTATAAACAAGAGCCGAAATTAGCTTTGCGCACTCGTCGAAAAGCGCAAGAGAGTGAAGTATAGTAGCTCTCTCTTTTTAGACCATTTAGGATTTACAATATAAATCCAAAATCCTAGTACTTGAGGCTAACAACTAGTATTAGGTTAACATTATACCCACAACAGCGGTAGAGGAAGTTGTGCTATCAGTTTAAGAGGAGACTACCATTACAAATTGAGAGTCTGATGTATAATGTTATTGATGTTTTTTCATTTTGATGAATTTACTTAGCATGACGATGCTAAGTCGCGTGTTCTCTTGATATCGGAGGAAGTAATGATATCTAGCAGCTATGCTATCTTAACGTGGGAAAAAATAGTCTATCGTTGTAGATTTAATAGTAAAATACATAATCTAACAAAGGCAGAAAAATGCAAAAAGTGCTACAGTCTTGTGAAGAGTCGAAGATAATTCGAGAAAGCTAGTCAAGACAGTTGCCGAGATGGCGGAATTAGGTAGACGCCCAAGACTTAAAATCTTGTGTTCCGAATGGGGCGTACGGGTTCGACTCCCGTTCTCGGTACAAAATCCTCGATTTCGAATAAGAGGTGGTTACCCATAGCTAGGGTGGACAGTGTAGTCGTATATTGGTTAGTACGAGTAATCCGATAAGGAGAGAAAGGGAATAAGGTTCGAATCCTTATCTACATTCAACATTATTATTAGTAGTTATTTTATCATTTTAAAATCCTATGAGTTCTGCAGAACTTACATAGGTCGCATATGTGCCTCATCAGCCTTATGTATGAAATAATAAGAGTGATTCTCAAACTTGATTAGGAAAATAGTTTTTTCTAGTTAGTGATTCTAAGTTATCCAGTGTACAATGGGATTATATGAATCTTTTTAATAAAAGTCTAACAAAATTTTAATTTTAAATAGCATGCTCTGTAAGAATAATATTTTTAAGCTTTTTGTTCAAGAATTTATTTTATTCTTGTACACTAAAGATTCTGAAGAATTTTGTAAAAGACTTTGTGAAAAGCATAACTTCAAAAAAGAAGAATTTGAGGAATATTTTAAAATAGTCCAAGAAAAATTCAATGAAATACCCAGTGATCAAGAAATTGCATCTCAAGAATGTAAACAGTCTCAAATAAAAGATCAAGTTATTGAAACACTTGAAAAAGTTATTTTAGACATTAAAACTCTTAAATAAAGTTTAACAATATCTAAAATTGTAATTATGTTTATTTCTAAGAAAACTATGCGAAAGAAAGATTTCGCATGTCTCAAAGCAGAGAAGCCGAATTATAAGGCTTTTCGCGCACCGAAAGAAAATGCGAAACACAAATTTCAGACGCTTTTCAAAACTCCTCGCGGCTGGTTTCTCAGCATGATGCAGGACAAGAAGCGTGTGATCGGCGAGATCTCTGTTCCTGCAGCTCAGGAATGGCTCGACGAGTGTCATTTCAAATACGAAACTGGCTGGTAAGCCACCTCCTTTCTTTGTAGTTAATGAATTCATAGCGAGAACCTTTGGGGCTATCTTGCCGTGACTGAACCATTAACAACGAGCAACCCTGGCACAACTCGTAAACGCCAGGAACAGTCTATCTACACATAAAGTCTAAGGACTAATTTGTGAATATAAATCCTCCTCCCCAAGTTGAATTTTATTCCAAATTGGATAGTTAATAGAGATGTCTGCGTGAGCAGGATTGGTAGTACCCTCTATTGTTAAAACTGTTTCTTTTTGACATTTTTTATCTAAATATATAAATCTAGATTATGAAATTCGCAGTAGGCTAGCTTTAATGCTTAAAAGTTCTTAGTTTAATTTTATTTCCTCTGATTTAATTCGAGTGAACAATTGCAGAAGTAACTCACCTGCACTAACAAGCTAGAATATGAAAACAAGAGACGGTCCGAATGTGTAGGATTTATTTTTTATTCATAATAATTTATTTGGAGAAATTAAACATAAAAATGCCTAAGAAATTAGGTGTGTTGAATAGGAAGGCACTTGTCCTATTGCACGCAAGTTAATTACGGTTACTTCTAATATATGCTAGCAACATTGATGTAACCCAATTAATATTGCCTATATAAGAGATGCGGAAGACTGTTAAGTGTCGAACTACCAAGCGGTTTAACAGAGATAGAGGCTCTATGGTAATATAGAGAATTTGCTGGATAGCGTGGGTTCACATACGTAAATGTGGAGCAAAGGAAAATGGCAGAATTACCAAACTTCTTTTCAATAGGGACGAAATTTATCTATAGACAATAACCAGTTAGCTCGTAATGTCTGCCTTTTAGATTAGCTGATTTAGAAGGTTGAGTGAGTCATATAGACAAGAGAAGAAGGAAAACCTCGAGTTAGAGGTCATATAAGAATTACTATCTTACCTAGCTAGTAAGATTGATCTGTAACGTTGACTGTAGTACGACAGATGATCGTAATCTTATATGTTGATTAGCCGTAACAGTAGTAATTGTAATTCTTTATTATTAAAGTTTTACATGCTGGAGAGAAGACAGAACTCTCAACAATCTGTCATTTAGGTATAGCTTCTTTGATCGGAAGCTATACCACTAAGATATTTTATTCTCGAATCATATTAAAGGTGGTTTCCGATTTTATAAATCGGATTCGCTCGGTTCGTCTAGTTGGTCTAGGACGCAAGATTTTCATTCTTGAAATCACGGGTTCGAATCCCGTACCGAGTACGTAAAGTTGAAATCTAAATTGACTAAAAGAGTAATGGAAGTATATTTTGAAGGCATCATAGGTACTCGAAAATGGTTAAGGATTCGAAAGAATCGCATCTCTACACTTGAAGAACTTACTAAATTAGTAATTAAACATGAACCTCGTGAATTAACTATTCACATCAATTCACTTGGAGGAAGTACATATCAAGCTTTAGCTATTTACTTTTATCTTCTCTCTCTTAGCATTCCAATTACTACTTTCTGTCATGGTCAAGTAGCATCTGCAGCAGCTATTATTGCTCAAGCAGGAAAAAAGAGATATATGGATAAAGATGCAGAACTTCTTATTCATACTCCTCGAATCAACACAAGTAGTGCAATTACTTTTAGGCTTTTAGGTATTATTAAAGAGGACCTTGCATTTTCTAATAAAATACTTAAAACTATATTCAAAAGAAAATCAGCTTTAACTGAAAAACAAGTTGAAAGAGTCATGCGCTTACAAAATGAAGAAGGCGTATGGTTGAACTATGAAACTGCACTTCAGTTTAAGTTAATTGATGAATTTGAAGAATAATACATATTTCCATAGTTAGTAGCTGGATCTTAGTGAGAGTGAGCTACCTCTCTGAGCTTAGCTAAGATCCATTTTTAGAAACCTCTGTTTGCATTTGATTATATAACACACCTAGTTCCATATAACCTTTCAGTTGGCATTAGTTAGATGAAAACTACGATTTAATCCAGCGAGCGATAGTGTGGTTGCCATGACCTGGAGATTTTTTAAAACCCTTTAAGTTTAACAATATCTAAAATTGTAATTATGTCTAAAGATCTTTTTTCGAGTCGTACTCCCTTTGAGAAGTGTTATCTCGTAGAAAACGTAAAACATCTTTCGTTCATTCCAGGGAATCGTACCCTGAGAACAGCTCATGTAAATCGAATCTTTAAAGCTTTCCTTGATGGAGAGTGGATACCGCCTATCTATGTTTCTGCAGACGGTGAAGTTCTCGATGGTCAGAATCGTCTCGCAGCATTTCGTATGCTGAAAGAGAAGTATCCGCAAAACAAAACTGCAATTCGAGTGATTATTATTAACTCGGATGCATCTCCTCTGAATCTTGCAATCAAATTCAATGCAGGACATGCAAACTGGGTAATCACTGACTACATGAAGGCTTATCTGGAAAAAGGTCTTCATGGCTATCAGCAGCTCCAGGATTTCACGAAAGCTTTCCCTGAGTTCGAATTCAAGGCAGCTATTCAGCTGATCAAGGGTTCGCACTCTTCGAGAAAGTTCAATAACGGTCTCTTAGAGATCTCTAACGAAGAGTACATGGAAGCATGTAAGAAAGCTGCTGCTCTCATTCAGATCGCAGAAAAGTTGAACAATAAGATCGTCCTTCGACGAGACATTGTTCTCGCTTTCTATCACGTCTGGAACAAGATTCCTAACATTCAAACATATCTCAAACGTATCGGTAATCTTCAGGTTCCGAGCGTTGAGAATCGTAAGGAGTGGGAACTTGCATATAGTGCTCTGTTGCGATAATTTCTGGTTTTTTATTTGTTAATCGGCACGTTAATAGAGTTTACTCTATGCCTACTACCACTCGAAGGTGTGATTAACAAGGTCGCCTAGCGTCCTTGTATGAACGTAGGTCGGTGATGGTCACTATCTCAGCCTCGCCATAACAATTTCAAGAAAATGAATAATTTAGGTAAAGCTATAGGATTAATTCTCTTCATGGGAATTATTCTGACTTCCTGTTTATTACTTGTTTCTAAACCTAAGGATCAAGTAGTAACCGTTACAGAGTTTCCTCAGGATGGAGTAAAAGTATCTAAAGTAACTCCTACTTCTGAGTTCGAACGTAATCAGATTACAATATCTGTAATGCATGAACTTGATTCACTTGATAATATTTATCGGGTAGAAGCAGGTATGCAAAAGATTCCTACTGAAGTATTCGATAACTACTGTATTGAAGTAATGAATCACTACAAAGGTCAGATTCGAAGTATCTTTTATGATCCTTTGGAAAATCCTCGTATAAAAATCAGATGGGTTAATTAACTATGATTATTTCTTGTATTACAACAGCTTCTAATAAAGCTGTACTCATTAAAGGAATTCCTTTTCGTATTGTTCAAATTAAAGGCTTTGTTGTAAATACAAAGACAAATCAAGTTCTTCACATTTGCATTAACAGATTGTATGATTTGTTAATGACTTGTTGTTTATACGAAAAAGTCTTTACAGAATAATGTAGGAAGTTGTATCTATAATTAATAATAAATAAATTAACAGTATGAAGGGTGGAAAACCTGGACTGAATGTCCGTCGCAAAGGTGCTCTTGCTCGCCTGGAAGTTACGTATGAAGCTTTCAAAAAAGCAGGTGAAGACAAAAGGAATTTGATTACGGGAAAAACTATTCCCTACGATCAAGAAATCGCACGCATGGAGCGTGAGATTGCAACACTCAAATCTCGAATCTATAACTAAAACAAAGAAAGAAGATGTCAACGATTGGACAGGTAAGACGCATGCTTCGTATTCAGGCACTCGAAGCTGCAAAACGTGAGGATTATCGAACACGTACTCGTGTTCAGAAAATCTACATCAAGGATAAGATTACGAGGAATATCACTGTAAAGGAGATTACTCACTTCCCGAAGAAGGAAGAAGAGACTTCTGCAGAAGTAGAAACCCAGGTAACTGAATAAAATTACGTATGCTTTCAGGCTTCAGTAAAAGATTTGGTGAAATTTCTCCCATGTACCCCTGCATATGATTAAGTTCATAGAAACTCGGATAAGTTCAACAGGGCATCTAAGGATGATAAAGGGGTAGCAATAGAAATACTTGCATACTTGAGAGTTCGAACTGTATCAATGACCAAATAAGAGATACAGATTTTTATTTAGTAATATTTAAATATGAAGAAAGTTATTTTATTTCTTTTAGCAATTTTTATTGCTAATACTGTTTTTGCACAACTCAATGTTACATCAAGGAATCGACAACCTGAAAAGGTAATGTCAATACGTCCAGGATACAGTCAACTGTATTATGATGTTGAAAAATCTGATACTTTGTATTATTTCAGTATCAATACAGATAATCGTTTTGATAATCCTATTTATTTTGCAATAGGATATGGAAAGAGTTCTGCAATTTTATCTGTAAAGGAACTTATAGAATTTGCGGAACAGGGAAATAAGGGTGAAGAAACTATTAGTGTTCCAGGATTGTATACAGAAAATAAAATTTATATTAATACTGCTGCAGTTTTTGGAATAAAAGGATTACTTCTAACACAAAAGGGACATGCAGGAGTTTCTAACCTTAATTTAGGAGAACTCAAGAAGGTTCTTAAAAAGTTAGAAGATCGAAAATAGGCTGCAACCTATTTGGGACGCTAACGGATACTATTATGATGTTGTTGCAGTAAAACATATAGTAAGAAGGTTAGTGAAAAGATGTGAATAGCTCAGTTGGTAGAGTGGTAGGATTGCTATAGGTCGCGGGTTCGAATCCCGTTTCACATCCAAGATTAAAAATTAAAATTATGTTTTGGTTTATATATAAAATAACTCTCGTAGTTATTGTAATGATAATAATTGCAGTATACTTTAAAGATCGAGAACTTTTCAAGTCGCAAATTTTTAACTTATTTACGACAGGAGAATTTATTATCTTATTGACTCCCATTATCAATACACTTCTTATTATTTATGGTGTATATAGAGCCATTCAAATTACAACTAAAAATGATAGGGAGTAAATATTGTGTAGAATATTATTTTTATAACGAGGATAATTTACCAGTTCAAAGTTTTGCTTTTGTTATTGCAACTTCTGATGAGGAAGCAATACAAAAAGCACAAAATTATTCTACAAGTAAAATAACAATTATATCTTGTACTAAATACGCTTAGGCATGGAAGATATTGAGACGAATGATATTGGGCAATCTTTAGTAGATGAATTTGTCGATGATAATGCTATTGAAGCTCAAGAAAAATAGCCTACAGACTTAAGAGGGTTAACACAAACCTAAACTATTATGGATAAACCCATAATTCAATTATAATAAGCCTATAATGAATTTGAGGGGAGTTAAGGCAATTCTGAATAATTAAAACCAGCCGTATCCTAACTTCAACATGGTCTGTCAGTTTAGTGTTGAAGGAATAAGTTCTGTAATTATTTAGGGTGAACCATTTGAAGAAGTTGTAATTCTTCTACGATGACTTGTGTCGTATAATAAAAGAACAAGATCTATGTACAGTTGCATGGATTACTCCGTGAGATTCGGAGAGTTAAACTGCAGGTCAATAGAAGTGGTTAATCTATTGATGAGTCCTTTGTCTACTAAGGGAGTCCACTCGTTATAAGTTTAGAGGGAAGGAGTAGAATAACTTGAGTCGAGGCCATGAGTATTTAGTTAGCATGAGTTATATTATCCCAGATTAACAAATGTGTAAATACAAAAGGTACAGCAAGGATATCTCTAATTGAATAACTTTACTTCTAAATTCTGTAGTTTAGGTTTAGAGATCTTTTAATAG
>ULNL01001226.1_pt1 | contig 32455 bp, 22 predicted proteins | sample 1951901 | NCBI WGS metagenome assembly ULNL01 (sample SAMEA4835575, study PRJEB28245) | human gut metagenome | biome: gut microbiome; material: fecal sample | place: Denmark | collected 2008
TTTTTTATTGTCAACAAGATCCACTTCCTTGACCATCCTCATAATAAGCATAAGCTCCAGATGATATCCCGTAGTTGGTTGTTGTAGAATCAGAAAAAGTTCCTGATCCGGAAGGAATAGGGACTATTCTTGTCTCATACTCCCATTGACCATTCGTTTTTTTGTATCCTATAGTCATCCTAGACGTCTTTTCCGATCCACATGGATTATTATACTGTATGGTGTAATTTATCGTCTTCCCGCTTCCGCTAGACGTCGTTACACTAGCGCTCCATGTTTTGGGGCAATCGCATTCCATAGCGTTGGCTTTTTCCTGCGCTAGTCTCTGTGCGTCAGCCTGTGCCGCGGCGGTAAGTGCGGCCTTATCACCGTTACACTTACACCAAAACTTATCAAATATTTCTTGAATAAGGATGAAATTATTATATTTGCGACATGAAAACAAAGTCATTTAAAATACTTGATCAATACTTTCTTCGATTCTATAGATCTATTATGTCTAAGAACGGGAAAAGGAGGAAGCATACGATCGTGGATAAGAATGATATCCTTGAGTGCCAGTCGTTGATTTGGAAAGTCATACGTGATAGGTATCTGGAGGATGAGGGAGGGGTTTATATAAACAACATCGGTTATCTATGTCATAAGATTAATCCTAACCGCAAGATATATCTGAATAAACTTACCGGTACTATTAATAGGCGTGGGACGGGTGGATATTCTTACGTCCATACGTGTATGGATTTTATGCCTAGGAATAAGTATTTTCATCTATATATCTCTCCGGCCTTGAATAAGGAATGTAGGTTGGCTATGGAATCAGGTAGGAGATATAAGTTCTTGTATCGGGAGGTTGAGTCGGAGAGTAAGGTATTTGGGGTTAAATGGGTTTACAAACTGTAGAAGTTTTTGTGATCCAGTTAGCCCGTGAGGGTAGACTGGATTTTTTTTGTATTACGGATTCAAATACATATCTTTGTGCAAAAGACTTAAATATGACGATAAAGGGCTTATTGGCCGAGATCAAGGCCGATTTACATAAATACGATGATAGCGGGGCTATAGATACCTCATCTGTTTATAGATGGGCTGAGATCGCCTTGAAAAGGTTTGGGGGTGTTATAGCCGTCATGTCCGAGGCGGTTGTCAAGACCAACAACAAACAAGCGGTATTGCCTTCCGATTTTTTCGACATGCTTGATGCCTATAGGTGTGAGCCTCTTGTCTGTGAGATTCCGGGCGGCGACAAGGCTAAGGCTGACCTCCAACACGAGATCGGCTGGGTCGAGCGCACCGAGCGCGGCTTCCGTTGGAACTCCTGCACGGAGTGCTGTAAGGAGGAGTTTGAGAAGACGATCACGGAGAAGATCTATATTGGATCCCATGAGGTTCGTTTCCATTACCATCACCCCGTAAGGTTATCCATAGGTCGTGGATTGAGGCGTGATTGTGCCGCTGACAAGTATCGGGATAAGTACGATTGGGATAATTATGATATAACTATATCCGGCAATACTATGTATACCGGGTTTGATGGATTTATTTACATCATATATCGTGCTACACCCAAGGATGATGACGGTCTACCGTATATACCTGAAACGGCGTTAGGTTATCTTGAGGATTATGTCGAGACGTATATCAAGATGAAGATCTTTGAGAACGCCGCCGTTAACGGTTTGATACAAGGCGCCGGTGACGCTTACAAATTATATGCTCAGCAAGAACCGGGTAAGTTCGCTAGGGCCATGAAGGAGCTTAAGATGTCGATGATTACCTTGAATGATTATCGGGAACTAGCTGAGGATAACAGGAGGAGGATGTTGTCTTATGAGCGGATGTGGCCTAACACCTTTAACAAGTATATTAAAATAATTTAACATAATACGATGATATGGCAGATTGGATACATTTAGATAAGACAAGTGGTACTGGCCCTGCCGAGGTTAAGGTTACCGCTGATATTAACGAGACTGGCGAGATACGTCAGGTGACATACAAGGTTATAAAAGAAGACACCAAGGAGGAGAAGACGTTCGTGTGCAGGCAGGAGTCGGTCCCAGTGGTGATCATCCCGGAGTTCGATTACCTTGTGCTTAGGTATATCTGGGCTGACGAGGACGGCATTGACTTTGACACGGCTACCGGTTTCGATAACACCGGCCTCCCGGACGTGGACGGCAAGCTGGTTGGTTGGAGTAAACAAAACCAGACCACGCAGGAGCGGGTAGGTGATTATCTTATCCATGGTGGCGATAACATGGAATCAGGGAATGAGGCCGCTTTGATCCAGATGGGACCGTTGCTTGACGGGGATAATTATGATAAGCTTCCCCTTGAGATCAGATGTGGTATATACGGCAACTGGTATGGCGGTCGAGAAAGAGGGAATGTAACTATCAAATTTACAGCTTATAAGGGCGGAACGATGGAGAAACGTGGATATGATTTTGTCAACATAGGAGGTGAGGAGGTTTATACCGGTGATGCCCCTACTAACGTATCCGCTCACGGCGAGGATAATTGGCAAAATATAAAGACCTTGTATTCTAAGGTAGGTACGATGATTTATAACAAGGAGTCTCGTGACTGTATTGTAAGAATAGGTGAGTGATTATTCTTTTTCATAATACAAATATCTATCAGCTCTCTCGTCCGTGAGGATGGGGGAGTTTTTATTTTTTTTAGTCCTTCGCTTATGACATATTTGATCTTTTATTGCACAGAAATAATCTAGCTTTGCCAAAAACTAGTATTATGATTACATTGAATGATGTCAATAACGAACTCCATGTCCGGTTATATATACTGGAGGTGCTTAAGGATTATATAAGAGATGATGATTTCGATGGTCTTGTAGATAAGGCGTTGGATTTTGTCATGGAAGGCGTTTCTATACCTAAGGCTCCGGCCAAGGATACCACCATGAGTGACATATCAAAGAGCGTTTTGGCCTTGGTAGCGGGTGCTGGATTAGATGAGAGGCTAAGCAAAAGCTCTTTAGAGTTAGCTTACGATAGGTGTAAGATGAGGTACGTATTCGATCCTCGAAATCGGGATATGCACGGTGTAGTCGTAGGTTATTCCAATGACTTTAATAGTCTGGTCGCTGTGTGTGATGAGGGATCGAAGAAAGGGGTGGACAAAGGATCTACTGATTTTGTGGACGTCAATGAGAGATACGTGACTAACGGGTTCTTCTACATATCCGTAGAGGACGCCGACAAGCAATCAAGCTACATGGGGAAAAATCCATAATTATTATGTTTTTGTATTTTCATTAGGGGTAAACGTTGCAAAGTGTTTAGATTTTCCTTCTGGCTTGTAAGAGTCAGAAGGATTTTCTATTTTTGTGCGATTTGAATGTTTTGCATAATACGTACAGTTTATTAGAATCCGCCACATAAGTGATTATCTGGCGGATTTGCTATATTTGCGAAAAACATAACATCGTGCAAAATAATTCTAATATAGCGGTTCCCGATTCCGGGATGAACAGGGATAAGCATCCACAGGACCTATCCCCGTCTGAGTACAGTTTCGCCTTGAACGCTACCATAGAGGGTGACGATGGGAGTCAGCTTAAGATCCAGAACGAGCCTAGTACCCTTTTATGTAAGCGATTTGATGGCTATAAGGTTATTGGGTATAAGAATGATATAGCTGGTGATAACACTTATTTCTTTCTGGTGAATCCTGATAACAACACCTCTAAGATCACGTTCATGAGGTCATTGGATTATGTCAAGACCGTAGAGGATCAATTAGCGGGATCAGGGAAAGATATTCATCGTATCCTTGGCGAGAGGCTTGAGGAGTCGGATGGTCGTTTCGATGAGATATGTGATTTGATGGAGGTGTTGATAGAGGATGGGACCGATGACCCTTGTCTTAACTTTTCCATTCATCACCCGATCTTTGATATAGAGATCAAGGATGAGAAGTGTGGTAAGGTGATATACTGGACTGATGGATATAACCCCCAGCGATATGTTATGGTTGACAAGGCACTTAATCCGGATGATGATGGTGACTTCTGGTATCATTATCATGGATATAAGACATGTGGGGATGATAAGCCAATAGAGAGGTGTAGGCTGGCTTGCGAGAAGCTACTGGTATTCCCGCTGCTGACGGCCCCGTGCGTGGAGCCTGAGGTCGTGGAGTTCGGGGGAAGCCTGCGTGCCGGGACCTACCAGTTCTGCGTGGCGTTGTGCGATGAGTTCGGGATAGAGAAGACCGGATATTGCTCATTGACCAACCCTATCATGATATTCGATCGTCAGGATATAGTCATTCGTGATGGCTTATGGGGCAAATCAACCAACATGGGTATCCGGCTTACTGTATCCAATATAGATAAGCAGGTATCTCATTATAAGGTAGGTGTTATACAGAACACCGTTGGATATAATGGCGAGCAAAGCCCGGTTCTTGAGTATTTCATAGAAGGTATACATCCGATAACGGAAAGGACCATCTATTACCTTACGGATCAATATAGCGAGCGTACGACCATGGAGAAGTTATCCAAGGAAATACCGGTATATAAGACAGCCAGAGGCATGACGTCTGTCGGGAATCGTCTTCTTCAATACGGATTGACCGTGGAGAATGAATGGAATCTTCAACCGGTCGTTAATTTCTTGGGTCATTTCGTTAAATGGCAGACATCGATAGCCACGGAGAATCTGTATAAAGACGGTGTGGCTTGCTCTAAATACGCCTCTTTCATGCGTGACGAGGTATATCCGTTGGGTATAAGGTTCTTTACCAATACAGGATACAGGACAGCTAGATTCCCGCTTATCCCTCGTCCGGCCACAAGGGAGGAGATGGAGGTTATCGTTGATGAGGACGGTAACTCTGACGACCTGTCGGCTGCGTCGGTGCTGGAGAACAACCCGCAGTGCGCAGGGAACAGCCGCCGTCATCTTTGGCAGTTTAAGAATACGGCAAAGATCATAAACGACCCATCTTGGGGATTTGATGATTTTGGAGGAGAATGTAAGAATCAGTTAGATGTCAAGCAGCTCAGATATGTAGAGCAGGAATATGCCACGGTAGGAGAGACCCAATTCGTTATCAATACGATGGGGGAAGATGTTACGGTAGATGATGCTATTGATTATATCGCTGATAATATAGAGAACCTGTGTGATATCATAGAATCTAATGTAGGTATTACTGACGAGTTATGCGCTGCTATATCATTGCCAGAGGATCAAGACGGTATAAAGGCTCCCGGTTTCCCTAGTGGATGTGATGATATCGAGAGGATAGAGACCAGGACTATATTGGATAAAAACTCTTTGGTGGATTCTAGGATTGATTTTACATATAAGTTGGCTAGTGATTATACGGAGACAGAGCCTACCACCTTAATACAAAGTAACGCCGAGTCACAAAGGAAATTTTCTGTATTGTGTGATTTCGATAATTACTCCAGTGGAGGTAAGAATATCATAGATCTGGTTCAAGAATGGCTGGATGGTCAGGATGAGGACAAATTCCCGTCTAATATAGATTCTTCCGCCTTGGTCTTGTGTCAGGATATGTCTAATGTCCGGCAGTTATATGATGAGGGTATATGTACTAATGGGTGTTCGGTAGGTGATCCTTACGTGAATCCTACTATTAAAGATGTTCAACTACCCACGTTCCAAGGAGGTAGGTCATTGGGTAAATGTACGTTCTTATTCCAAGGCGATGGGTGGGAAGGCAAGAAGCATACCGAGACTATGCTTGATATATTGATGGATTCAATGAAAAAGTACTTCCCTCAATATGAGAGTCAGTTTGGTATTGAGAACGCCATGTGTCTTTTTGGTGATGGTGATAACTCTAAGTTCAATACTGGCATATCTACTGATTGGGAAGATCGTGTGTCTGTGCAGAATGATATTGACGCCAAGACCAATTGGTTCGGTAGAAGCAACTTGACTTATTTCAAGTTCTATCCACATGTATCCTCATACGCCAGATGGGTGGAGTTGGATTACGAAAAATACGTAAGCGGTTTATCCGATCCTGATAACGGTATTATGTATATAGAGATGATGGGTAACTATAATTATCCGATCGGCGACTCGTCATCATACAATAAGGTTCGTATAACATTTTTCTCGGACAAGGAAGGTACCGTGGCTCCTAATCCTTTGGCTAATGATGCCAAGAAAGGTGTTATAGTGAATTACGTGGATCATAAGATATTTATGATGCCAAAGTACTTGTTCTGGAATGATGACAAGACTACTTTCCATAAGATATATGTTTGCATCGAGCCTGCGGTATGCGTGTTCTTCACCGGTTTCGCCATGAGGCAGGACATGAAGGAACTTGCAGGATTCTATACGGCCGGCACCGCCATTTTCCCTGCCCCGTTCTGTTTTGGCATTCGGCCACTGGAGGTGAAATACGTATTCTTCTTTACGAAAGAACTGAAATTAAGGAGATTTGTCACATATGAGGCGAAATGCATCTCATGTGGAGATAAACCCGCTGATTGTGCTCCTAGACCTTATCAGTATGGTGATTTTGGTTATTGGGAATCTATCAATAAGTATCCGGCTAATTTTGAGTTGTATGATTCAAGTAAGATCGGGATATCGTCGGGAGGATCGAAGAGGAAGGATATAATAGATTCTTTGACGAAATACTATGGGTCTCCTAAATCCGTGGGAGGTAAGTCTTATTTCACGGGTAATGGAGATAACGCTGAGTATCCCAATACGTCAACCACATTTTGTCAGAGACCTATACGTCATTACAAGTTCCCGGATAACTCTGTCGCTCCTTTTATGGGTAATCCGTCTCAACTGACCGGTCAATATGGAGTTGACTCCTATATTTATCCTATGGGGGTGATGCTTGATGACGATATCGTTAATGAGTTTCTGGATATAGCGGTAGAGAATGGCCTTATAGATAAGGATAGAAGGGATTCCATAATAGGATATGAGTTGTATAGGGGCGATAGGACATTGGATAAGAGCGTTATCGGTACCGGTCTGGCTTATGATATGTTTAAGTACGATGATCCCGACGGATCGGCTAACCTTTATCCTAATTATCCTTACAATGATTTGTCTGATGATATGTATATCTATAAGGATATTAATCGTGAGAATTTTATAACGCATCCGTTTAACAGGAAGGGTAATATCTGGTATTCATTCTTAAGCCCTGATATTGCCTTCAACAAGCCTGATGCTCCCACTGAGTGCCTTGTTGATGGTTATCAATTAGGTAAATCCTCCGGTATATTCAGGGAGGTGGAGGATCACCCTAAATGGACGATATTAGGAAGTAAGGCTTATAGTATGGCAACGTCATTGGCTACGGTGGAGGCTATGGCTAATTTAATATCCGCTATAGCTGAATATACATATCAATCGGCGTCCCAACAATATGTCGGTGGAGGCGTGTTTTTTTTAGCCAACCCTGTCGGCATAGCGCTGACGGCTATCCGTCTGGCTACAGGTATCGCCAAGGCTACCTCCCAGTCTGTCGTGGATATAGGGAAGTACAGGTATCAGTGGTTAACGGCCTTGATAGATAGGGGACCTAGATGGAATTACGCTTATTATTATACTTCTGTCGCTCATTATAATCTATTTTACCAAAAAACAGGGGCATCAGAGTTGCGTGGATTATCTACGGCTAAGTATATTAAAAGCGGATTGTATCCGGTAACGGATATCTCATCACAAGGGAAAGTAGTAGGCGGTAAGCCTATAGTTGTAAATAATCTCGATCGTGAGCATTCGTTGTTCATGTCATTTGGTATGGATAAGTATATGCTTGAATATCCGGAGTTGGTTTCAAGTTATGATACCAGCCGTATTCAGGATGAGTGTAATATTCGTAACGATGAGGTGGCTGGTATGACGCCTCATTTTATGACACGTGAATCTTTCGTATCCTGCCCCTATATGAGGATAAAGAAATATTCTCCAGCTCAATACGGACAGATAGAGGATATCAGGTGGGTGTCGTTAGGCGGGTGCGGGTTGATGGATGAGGATAAGCGTAAACCTGTTTTTGGAGGTGATGTGTTTATATCCAGATTCTCGCTTAAAAGGAAAATGCCTATGTTTTACTTGACCCAGTTTGGTCAGGGAGATATGATACCATTCCCTTACTACGACTATAGGAATATCGGGTATCCACGTTATTTTGTTAATTATGATACCGGGGAGGATTATCTTAATAAGACTGATACGGATACTGGATCGCTATATTCGTTCCCTAGCCGTAAGAGTGCTTATGAGATGGCTTGCAAGACCGGGGATATGTATCTTAGTGGTCGTTTCTTCCTATACTTCTATGGCATACCTCAGTTTTTAGTGGAGTCTGAGATTAATTGTAATTTCCGTATAGCTGGACCTGAGCCTTATGAGGGATTCTATCCAGAAGTAGGGGATTATATATCATGGACCCAAGAGCGTAATGTCCCTATATCAAGGGATAATGTGTTTAAGATGAGTCCTGTGTACAAGAATCGTTTTACGCTAGGCGGGAGGTCATTACCAGAGACGTATGATAGCAATTTTTGGGACTGCGCTTACCAAAGGCCCAACGGTGTCATATGGAGCACCGCCGACGTTTCAGAGAACGGCATGACCGATCCTTGGCTGTCGTACAAGCCTATGGATTATCATGAGTTCAAGACCTCGTTCGGGAAACTTGTAAGCATGAAGGGGATAGAGTCGGATCAGATATTAGCCCGCTTCGAGAATCAGGTAGGGTTGTACAACGCCATAGACGTGTTGGCGGAGAGAATATCCCCGGAGAATAGCGAACTAGGGACAGGTGGTCTTTTCGCCTCTCGTGGTATCGAGTATAATAATACGACGTTAGGATATTCCGGGACCCAGAGCCGGGATATGATTAGTTGTGAATTTGGGCATTTTTGGGTCGATTTAAGGCGTGGTCAGGTATTCAAGGTAGATTCTAATGGCAGGAATCTTACGGAGGTCACACCGGGGCTTAGAAACTGGTTTAAGGAGCATCTTCAGATGAAGATCATCCGTAGCCGGATATATAACGCCGATACGGATGCTGAGCTGTCTTATTATGATATCGATAACAAGTTCTTTGGTATAGGTCTGTCCATGGGTTGGGATAATCGTTTCAAGAGGGTATTGATAACCAAGAGGGATTACATACCGGTAGGGAATCCAAGCGAGTACCAATTCAGGGGAGGCCGGTTCTACAGGAACGGGCAGGCGGTGGAGCTTTCGGACACCAGCCATTTCACGGATGTCTCCTTTACCGTTGGATATAATTGTTTGAAGGGTGAGTGGAAATCATATCTATCATACACCCCTGACTATTATATCGAGCACCAGCATTATTTCCAGTCTGGTAAGAACTATTCTAGTGATAGTCGGGAAGTGGGATTGTGGTCTCATGGCTTAACCAATCAATCGTATCAGGTATTTTATGGTAAGCTATATCCGTTCGTCATAGAGGTACCTGTCCGTGAGCAGTATGTGAATAAGATCCTCACGAACTACCAATATCGGATGGATGCCAGAAGGTATCAGGATGAGGTTAATTATCAGGTTAGAAGAACAACTGGATTTAATAAGGCATGGTTCTATAACGATACCAACAACAGTGGAGAGCTTAGGATGACCATCGCCGATAAGAACGACATGAGCCAGCGCCTAAGATATCCTATAACTAACGACGATAGCCGTGAGATACTGGTGACGGAGGTTGATCAGAAGATCAATATCAACGACTACTTCAACGAGGTTAAAGACGATACTAATAACCTACCGGTATGGGTTAAGGACGTGAACGATATTGGCCGGGAGATCGACCCCAGGACTGTCGATTATCACCGGAGGTGGCGTGATCGTCTTCGTGGCGATTGGTTCTTGGCAAGGTTCGTGAATGATATTGAGAGCCGGTTCAAGATGATAGTAAGATGGTTTAGTAATGACGAGAAAATTTATTGATTTAGGTGATTATAGCATAACTGTTAATACGCAATGATATGGTGAAAAAGAGATCTGCTGTTAGTAAATCAGGTAAGTGCCCTAAATCGGGGTGCATCAAGAAAGTAGGAAGTGATTGGAGAGTAGTTAGTAACAAGACCGGAAAGTTATGGCCAGCCAAGTACAAGTCGAGGGATTCGGCTAAGAAAGCTCTAGCGGCTTATCACATGCATTGAAAAGCGTAGGCGGGTAGGTGATTAAGATCATGTACTCGCCTATTGTTTTATCCTGCATCCGATTATGTATATCTTTGTAGAAAACGTGATTTATGGCTAAGAAAGACAAGAAAGAGGAAATCCCTTCATGGATAAAGGATTTGTATAAGGAGGATCTTGATCGTGTTGTAAGAGGTGAGCGTCCTATGTATTTCAGGGGTATGGATGATAGTCCTTTAAGGAACGTATCCCCGGAGTTTGATATCCTTAGCGGAGGAGCTGCTGTTAAGGGTATGAATGGGATAAGAGGTGCGTTGTCTCCGTTGAATAATGGCATGGGTAATTATAATTTCAGCATTAGGGGTATAAATAAGAAGATAGGCGAGCTGGTTGATGAGGCGGGGTTGTATTTGCCTGAGAAATTAAGACCTGTATATCGGACTGTGGTGGACGCTATGTCGAGTTCCAAGGATAAGGGGTTGGGTTATATCACGCAGCCGTTGGCCAACGCCCTGTACCCAGCGGACGAGCGGCGGAACCGGCGTCTGGACGGGGAGCATCCCGTTGGTTATGTGGATGCCATAGACGGCATATGGCCTAGGGAGAAATATGGGCTATGGGGAGAGAAAATTGAGCGGAAAGCCGAAGGAGGTCCTACTGGTAATGATCCTATGTATGTAAGACAAGATGTATCTGATAGAGCTTCGTATTTAAAAGAGATCATAGGTAACGCCATAAGAAGGAGGTTGTATGAGAATGTAACACCTGATGTGGTAGCCTCAAATGCCAGTCTTCCCGATAAGGTTAAGGAGTTTATATACGGAAGAAATGGCAAAGCTAATGTTGATGAATATAGTGAACAGCTATGGGGTAGATTCTTATCCCAACCTAATAGTCTTGACGGAAATAGCAAGGAAATAAGAATCCCCGATAATATTATTGCTGATATCGAGAGGATGTTTAATCGTGACACTGAGGATGAGATAAAGAGGTTAGATAAGAAGATTCGTGATACGGAGCGAGAAATATATGGTTCCGATAAGCCGGTTACAGATGATGCTTATGGTAGGCTGGAGTTTTTGAAAAAGTCTAGAGAATGGGTAGATATCTTTGAGAAGAATCGTAATTCGGTAAGATCCGGAAAGCCTACGGTTTTTTCTGAGTACGATTTTTATCCCGAAGCTGCTGGTGAGCTTACCCCGTTATCAGGGTTTGGTAATTTTACTATTTATAGACGTCCGGATGGAAGGTTAGGCGTTTACGATGTATATGATTTTTATAGTAATGATCAAGAGTTCCCGATTAATATAGCTACCAAGGTATTAGATGCTATAGGTGATAAGTTTGAGGAGAGAGGCTCTTTCAAGGATTATAATCCTGCTCCAGAGAGTGGTAAAGATGCTCTTATTCGTAACGCTATTATGTCTAAGAATAAGTTGGAGGACAAGGCTGAAGGAGGTCGTATAAATACAGGGAGCGATTATGGTTCTGGAAAGTATGTGATTGATCCTCGTAGATCAGAAAATAGCAAAATGGCTGTATATGATGAGATATGGGACTATCTGACAGAAAAGAAGGGGATACCACAAACGCAAGCTATCGGCATCCTGTCTAACATCGCCGCCGAGTCCGGAGGGGACACCGAAGCCCTAGGAGCCGCCGGTGACTTTGGTATCCAGCAATGGCTTGGTCCGAGGAAGAAAGAGTTGCAGCGTAGGTACGGCAAGAAGCCTACATTAACCCAACAGCTGGATTATTTAGTGGATGAGTATCAGGGTCGTGTACCAGGACTAGGATGGAATTACATGAGCCAAGGTAAGTTCTTTGATAAGGACGCTCAAGGGAATGAATACAACTATTACATGTATTCTAAGGCTGATTTTGATAACGCGATTAACTATAAAGACGCTACCGTAGCATGGAACCAGGGGTATGGCAGACCTCTTGGATCGACATTAAGAAACGAGAAGCGGTTTGAGTTCGCCGATATGTTCTCCAACAGATACGGTGTCCCGGAGAACGAGCCAATGAGATACGAGTTCGGACAGCGGGATTCGGGCACGGGAGACGGAGGCCAGCAGCCTATACCTGAGACGGTAGCCCCTGCCGCTCCTTCTTTGGCTTCCCATCCTGCCATGGATAGCTGGTGGGAGAAGGAAGGTCAAGACCTGTTATATAAGATGCTAGCTCAATCCGGCGCTAACAAGAAAGCCATAGAGGACATCGCCAATAATATTAAGAATGATCCTCAATCAGAGGCGCAGATAGCGGAGGTCGAGCGTATGCGTAAGGAACAGGCGAAAAGGCAGTTGGTGCTTAATATGATACCGGGGTTGATGCTGAATATAAAGGGTATGAGCAGAACCCAGAATTAATACTATATTTGTGAAGTAATTAAACGTTTTTAAGTATGAAAAGATTATTATTTTTATTTGCTATGTTATTGACGCCATTCGCTTTGATGGCGCAAGATGTAATCCCATCAGAAGGGCCTATTACCATTGATCTAACCACCTTCACCGGCATCATGGCTTTCGTCACGATGTCAGCTACCCAGCTAGCCAAGGTTGTGCCGTATATCGACACCCACAAGTGGGCTAAGATCCTATCGGCTGTAGTTATCGGCATGCTGGTATGTATCTTGGCTTGGTTCCTTCAGGTATCCCCGTTGTTGGTAGGTAGTGAATGGTGGGAAGCTCTATTATATGGAGTGGCAGTCGGGCTCAGTGCTGCTGGTTTCTATGACCTAGTGAAAGCAATAGGTTCGTTATTTGTAAAAAGGATCTAGTTGCTGCAACTATCTTGCGATGAATTAAAATTACAAGGTATTATTATCTGTAATATAGTTAATTATATTTTGTAATTATATTAGTATTATTTATATTTGTGCGCCTATCTACTCATCACGAGCGGATAGGCGCATTTATTAATTTAAAACGTTTGGTAAAGTTATGAAAAGTAATTTGATTTTATCATCAGAGAGTAGGGAATTATTAGGTAGAAACATTTCTGTTATGTCCAAGGACGGATTTGTATGCATAACTGAAGTAATGGAGGCGTTGAACGAGAAACGCAAGTCTATTGGGCTGGAGGCGAGAAGACTCGATCACCTGTTTGCTACTAATGGATTTCAGGAGAAAATGAAATCTCTAGTTAAAGAGCTAAGTGCCAACAATATATGTACAGTAATGAAAAGTACTGTACAAAAAGAGGTATTGAAAATAGGTAAGATGACGGATCTTAAAAAATACGGTATGGCTTATCGCAAGGGAAAAGGAGAGGGGCAAAAATGGTATATTAATCCATATTTCTTTGTCATGATAGCCTTGGAGTTGGATCCGGAGATATACGCCAAGGTGATAATATGGTTGCATGATGGATTCATAGAGGACAGGAATGCCGCTGGCGAGGCTTATATCAAGATGAGTTCGGCCGTCGCCAGGTTGGTTAGCGACAAGAGTCAGTTGTCTGATAAGATATCAAGGGTAGCTAAGGCTATTAATTTTATCGTCTTTAACAAGCATGAGAGTGGGATAAGGAATACGGCTACAAAGAATCAGTTAAACGACATAGTAGCTGTAGAGAATGTTATCACCGGGGTTATAGATGGAGGCTTTATAGATACTTATGATAAGCTTATAGACTATCTTGGGCATGAATGGAAGAAGAAATGGGGTAATCCTGTTGTGGCTTTAAAATATTAGTATTAAAGAGACTCATCGTTATATAAATGGTGAGTCTCCGTTTTTTTAGATTATCTTTGTGTCAGAACGAAATTAATTTGATATGGGCAAATATGTAATCAAGAGGAAGATACCTAAATATCAAGAGGCTGGGGAAGTCACCCCTATTATGCCCGGTAATGTTGTTGGTCTTCAGGGTCTTGGAGTGGAACCTTTGGTTTCGTCTACCCGGATAGGATTTGATATTCAGCAGCCTGATATTAATGCCATTGATACAAGTGATTTGAACGCTATCGTTGACAGCAATAAGAAGGTTGACGAGTCTGGCAGCACGGATGTTTTTGACTTCACTACTATTCCTTATTATGGCGCTGATGATATAGGGTCTAGATTCACTCAGATGGGTCGTGGTATAGGGCGTATGAGAAGTGAGGGATATGGAGATTTATCCACTGGGGCTAAAACAGCTAATACGATAACCACCATAGCCTCAGGAATTAGTGGTATCATGGGATTGGCTCGTAACGTGGTTTCTGGGATAGCGTCTGAGAAAGGTACTCGTACCAATATCAGGTTGGCTCAGGAGCGTGAGGCCAGACAAAGAAGGCAATCCCAGATGCAGTACAAGGATGGTGGGGGTGTTTATCTAGGGCCTAATAATAGATTCGATAGCGGTAGCCTTACCGGTGAGTATCTATATCCGTTACCTAAGTCGATGGAAGATCAAGCCAACGTAGAGGTCGAGAAGGGCGAGTACGTGGAGCAGCCCGGAGAGGCGCCAATGGAGGCTATGGGGCAGAAGCACGCCGATGGGGGAACCCCCGTTTCCTTGGAGGAAGGTACGAAGGTTATTACCGATGATACCACCATAGAGTCGGATTTCGCCAAATACATCAGGGATACGTATGGGATCAAGGCCACGCCTAAGGATACGTATGCTACGTTAATGGATAGATATAAGGTTAAGATCGGTCTTAAATCAGCTTACGATGATCAGAAAAAGGCGCTGGAGAAGCTGAAGAAGAACGATAAGATAGATGACGAGAATACGAGGCGCTTAAACGCTTCCGTATTATCCAAGGCTATAAATGACAGTAACGAGACGGTTAATGGCCTAGAGGGAAGATTTACGGACTTCGCTAACGTCATATACAAGGAGCAGGAAGACCGGAAGATGAAGAAGGATGAGGATACTTATTTTGCCAAGGGAGGCGAGATAGATAATATCATATCCAGATCCATGAAAGAATATGGCCTTACAGAAGATGATGTAGCTGAGGCTAAGAAAGAACTGCTCCGGAAGGTTGCTGGTATTCGTCAGAAGATGGAGAAAGGTGGTAGCTCTTTATTCGATTATCTCCTTACTTTCCGCCCTGTAGAGAATAAGTACAATAATAAGGATAATACGTTCGGGTATCAGCGTCAAGGTCAGGACGGTTCTTATGGCGGCATTAACGCTGATGAGAGATTGGATTATTATAAGACGTTTAATCCTGTCGCTTATGAGGCTTATATGAATGCCACGGGCAATACTAAGGCTAGGGCGCTACAGGACGCTATCTACGGACAGACGAGTGGCTGGATGGGCTTGGCTACGGCGGAGAACCCGATCATCGCCAACGCCGAGGCGCTTCGGGATTACACGACGCTCGTTTCCTTTGGCGGTGAGGATAGTCAAGGCAATTACCCGGAAGATAAGAAAGCTGCATATCATGATAGGATGAGAGACAACAAGTTTGGTCAATACTCCTCATCTCGCCCTATGATCGGTCTAGACGTTGTTACAGAGGGACAGCATAAGGCTCTTAACGATGCCGGTATCACCCATTTTAGCCAACTGTTCTCTGATAAGAACAAGGATGTCGTTAATAAGATACTTGGGGAGGATATGCTTAAGATGCAGGCATTAAGATCCATGAAAGGAATGGAAGGTCTTGACTTCATACTCGATCCCCACAAGGTGGCTCCCGGTCCTATGGATATAGGTGATGTGGAGGATCCTGATGTTAAACTGGATATGCCTGAACTTATTGATGCTAGTACCCTTCCTAAGACGAATACCAATACAAATACAGGTAAGTCGGATAACAATAGGGGAGGAAGAAATATAGTAGGTGGTGGTCTTGATTTTCCTGAGGTGTTCAGGATGACTCCGGGAGCCGTGACCACCGAAGGCCTGGAAAGGCATTACGCTCCTACCGTGGATCCGGTATTGAGATCAGCGGATCAGTATATGGTTGAAGCCAATCGTGCTTTCCAATCACAATTGGATCAGATGGGTAATGTCCCGGATTCTCAAAGAGGAGCTTTATCATCTAACCTACAGGCTATCATGAGTTCTAATATAGGTAGGTATATTAACGAGGTAGAGCAGGGCAATGTCGCTCAAAGAACTTGGGCTGATAATGTCAATTCTCAATCATGGGCGAATACTTATGACAAGAACATAGCGCAACGTCAAGCTTATCAGCAACGGATATTGCAGGGATTGGCTATAAATGACGAGAACTGGGCTAGGTATTTCGATAGCGTAAATGACGAGATCCAGCAGAAGTGGAATACGGCTACGACCATGAATACATTAAGGTCTATATTTGGGGATGTAAAGATTGGTCCCAATGGACAATTAATCGCTGATCCTCAAGGAGATATATTGAGTTATAGGAGATTATATCCTGCTCAGGAAGTAACTAAAGGCAAGAAAGGATAAAGGATGGCTTCACAATATAGTATATTAAGGAATTACGGCAAGTATGTATCGCCCTACAACATGGATGTCATGATGCAGGGGATGGGGTACATGCAGCAGAAGATAGATACCAATCGGCAGGCTATAAACGAGTATGCTGATTATATTATCAATTCTGACATTATAAAACCTCAGGATAGGGAATATCTTCAGAATAGGTTAAATGGGCTGATACAGGACGTGAATAACGTGTATCGTAAATCTAATTTGGCTTCCGACGGTATAGCCAGAAGCATACAGGCTCGTCTTGGAGAAGCTCTGGATACCCGTGTGTTGAACGCTATTGCCGGCACTAGGGAATATAGATCTTTCTCGCAGAAGATCGAGGATATGAAACTCAATAATCCAAAGCAATATAGCGCTATAAATGAGGCTGTCGCTTTGTTGCCATTTTATGAATGGGCTAATGACGGTCAGGTTGGGACAAGGATGAATCCTATTCATTATACTCCTTATACGGATTATAATGAGGAAATGAATAAGATGATGAAAGATTTCGTTAGTCTTAATAAAGGAAAGAAGTTTTCTGTTCCTGAAATAGTGGATGGTAAACCTACAGGGAGGATGAGGGATATTACTGTTGATGAGATGAGTCGATCTCAAATTAGATCAATAGCGGCTAGGTCTATATCTCAGAATGCTAAAGCTCAGATGCAGATAGAGGGACAGTATTTAGCCATGACCAATCCTAGCATGTTTAGTGGTATGACTACTGAACAGTTTGTTAATAAATATGTTTCTGGGTTTGACGCTGAAGAGAGCGTTCTTTTAGCCAAGCTCAAAGGGGCGGAGGCCAGTCCTTCCGCTAAGGCGGCTATCGAGGCTTCGTTGCAGGAGGTTCGGGAGCAGCGCCGTGCGTTAGTGGAGGAAGCTACATCCTTTATTGGCAACAACATGAATCCCGCTAGGGCAGGGGAGTTTATTGTCCGTAACGAGTTTCTTGATGGTGTATCTGCTAGATGGTCATACAATAATTCATCAGAAAGTTATAGTGCGGATGATTATTATTTTAAAGTAAGAGATCTTGATTTCAAGGAGCGGGAGTTCTCATGGAGACAAAAATCCAAGGAAATAGATCAGAATCTTAAGCTTAGGGAGATAATGACTAAAGAAGGTGGTAACAGTCCCGGCGCTTCTTCAGGTGTTATGATTGAGCTAGAAAAAGTTCAGCCTAATGTCACTCCTGAAAATATATTTGACAATCAGTATATTCAGAATGAAAACAATATATCAACAGGAGAGAAGGATTTAATATCGTCTTTAAACCCTGTTGATTTACGAGGTATAGAGAACGATATACAAAACAATCCCTCTATATATCCAGGTGGTGTTAATAGTGAGAATATTATGGCATGGATTACCAATAACGGTGGCGGGTCTAGTTCTGTGTTATCATCACCAGAAATGGTAGGTAGGTATGAGGCTCTTATGGCGGCGAATGATAACAGGAAGAAATATAGTAAGATAATGGACGAGGAAGTTGATTATCTTACGAATGCTTTTGATGTCGCTACGAAGAATATCCTTAATGATGCTATCAAAGATCAAGACTATGTTACTGGTGGTATTGATACATATACCGATAATGGTATGGTTAACGCAAGGGATGTTGGTAAGAATGGAGCGGTTATTGGAGGAAGGGAGTATTCTCCGGAAGACGCTTTGAAAGTTTCTTCTATAGTTGGATTGATAAGCGAAAACATCAACTACACGGATAGGTCTATAGCTAATATGGAGTTGATGAGATCTTATATAAATCTGTTAAATAGATATTCGGGAGAAAATTTCACTTTGGATGATATAGATAATATAGCCAAAACTTATAGTCGTGTAGATAATCCAATAATGAATAGTGATGATGCCAATATGACTAATAGGGATAAAATGATCAAGATCATAGGTAAGAATATGTCTAGAGCTGATGGCCCTACGCTCAGAAGGGAATGGTCTTCTTCCAATGTAGGTCGTAATATAGCTAAGGCTGTTCAGGATTCTAAAACAGTCTATGAAAGAAGATATGATGAGTTTGCTCCAAGATCATGGTCATTTTCCAATTCTACCAACGCTTCTAAAGAGGATAGGCGTATGCATGCTAAATTAGAGAGTCTGCTTTTGGCGAGAGCCGGTTTCTTGAATAAAGATAAAGATAGTAGACTTAATAATTATATATTGTATGCTCGTCCTACAGATAATCCTAATACATTTGATTTGGTAGCTATGGCTGGTGGAAAGAATATCGCTACGGTTCAAGTTACTAAAGAAGAATTAGATAGTATGGGGTATAGTTTGTATGAAAGGGAGAGGAATGTGAGATCGGAAGATTATGAATCCAAGATCATTCCTGTGTCTTTTTCTGCTACAGCCAATAGACCTTACCAGAAATGGGCACAGGCTAATTCGCTTGGTGCTTTCGCTACTGTCGAGAATGCGGCGGAGGAGGCTTCTAGGATGGTTGATAAGTATGATATTCAAAGTAATGATCTAGCTACATCTGAGCTTAATAAGAGGGCTATTAGGATAATTAATACGGTTTTGAGGAATTACAAGTTGTATGATGTTAAAGCTAAGGGATTCCCCGGAGGGGTTGAAGTTGGTATTTATTTCCATGGTCAAGCAAAGACTGGGACACCGCTTAAGGTATTAGAGTATAATACTGATTATGCTGATAATATCATGAAAATCATAAATATGTGTCCTCAGATGTATCTTACTCAAGCTGTGGTTGAGGCTATTAATAAGGATGTTATTGTAAAGGGTAGGGATATTAATGAACAGCATTCTGACCTTAGCAATCTTCTTTCGGCGTTGGATAAAGAGACCATAGATAAAATAGATGGTAAAAATGAACAGCAATAATAATAATGATATGGGGAATGTGATGAGGGATCAGGGATATTATGTTCCGACTCCATCCATTCCATCCCCTATGCTTTCTGGGGACAATATTTCTTCTATCCCTATTCCTGTCGGGATGAGTAGTTCATCGGATATGGATAATGATGTTTTATCCAGGGAAGGAAGTAGAAGCATACCGTCATTGGTTGAGGGTATAAAAAAATCTGTAGAGACATCTTATCATGATGACGTAAGAGCCAGAAACTCGCTTTTCCAGATGATAAATGAGGTAGGTATACCTAAGGGTAATTATGATATAACTGGGAGCAGGATCAATCTTCGTGATTCAAGATATAGGTTACCAACAGGTGAGTGGATTCCTAAATATGAGAATTATATCAATAATATAGATAATGACGATCGTCTATCGAGAAGTCAAAGTGGTTGGGAGAAAACTTATAGAGGATTAGGTAAGTTTATTTATAAGTCTGCTTTGTATGGAATAGGTGGAGTAGGTCAGTCTGTTTATGGATTAAAGGAGCTTGTTACAAAAGGGACGTTATCAGCTATGTATGATAACAGTTTTGCCAGATGGTTGGATGATATGGATAAGCGTGGTGATTATACGCTTAATCATTATTACAGTAAGGAGGAGCGAGACGCCGGATTTTTTAAAAGTACAACCAATTTCTGGACAAATGATCTTTTGTCGGGGGCTGCATTTACGGCTGGGGCTATCTTGTCGTCTTATGCTTTCGCTGGCGCTGGTCTTATGAATGCCGCCCGTATGGGGGCTAGGATAGGAGCGACTGTCGCTGGATTAGGTAGGGCTGCTTCCGCCACGAAGAGCGGGTTTAACTCCATGCTGAGGGCCGCCCGCATAGGACGAGGCATAGGCAAGGGTTTGGACAACCTAACCTTTATTGGCACGTCAACGCTTTGGGAGGCTTCGGTAGAGTCAAGGAGTGGGTTGATGGAGTCTGAGGAAAACTTCAAGCAGGCTTACAGAAATGCCTATGGTAGAGAAGCCTCGTATGAGGAGCTTATGAGGTTCAGAAATGACAACGTCGATGCCGCCAATACTATATTTGCCGCTAATATCGGTATTCTTACATTGTCTAACATAGCTATGTTCGGTGATATGTTTGGTATGGATCTTGGCGTGGATAAGTTCATAAAACGCAATATATTTGGCGTAGGGGCTGAGAGGATGGATAACGGTATGTTAAGAGCCATAACACCAAAGAAATGGCAGAAGGTAGCCGGGAATACGTTCAATATCATTAAACGTCCGGTATCCGAGGGTCTGTATGAGGAGGGTCTTCAGGGAGTGGCTAGTAAGTCCGCCGAGGATTGGGTAGAATCAAGATACAATCCTATGGCTATCCGTCAGAATATAGGTTATATGGAGGCTATAAAGAACGGGTTCAAGGAAACATACGGGTCTAGTCAAGGCTGGAAGGAGATCGGTATCGGTATGATTATCGGATCGGTTATGGGTGGAAAGACCTTTGGAGGTATAAAGGAATGGAGCCAAGACATGTCCCGTAACAAGGGGATGGTGGAGGCCTACAACACCAATGCCGGCGCTTTGACTACCGCCGCTGTCCGTGCTATTCGTGGCAGTATGGCTCTTAACGCTCAATTATCCGGCATAGACACATCGTACGAGAGTGATGGTAGGATCATAAATAAGGATTTCAGTGACGCCGTATTCAATCGTCTTCGTTATGATTCGGAGATGGGGATGCTGGATGATACGAAGGAGAATTTCAGGACGGTAGTCGAATCTATACCTAATAGCGATATAGCGTCCGATATGAATATGACGGATGAGCAGGTCAATGAGTATAAAGCCGATCTTGTCAATGAGTTTAATAAGAAGGTGGATAATTTCACTATGGCCAACAGGTTCGCCGATTCTCTTACCGAGGGTATATCCAATAGATCGTTCAATACCTATATTTCTAACATGGTATATAATGGTCTTGAGGCTAAGGATAATTTGGACGATATTGCCAGCCAATTAAATAGGTTGTATAAAAATGATATAGGTGAGGCTCTTGATGTTTATTCTCATCTTAACCCTGATTCCTACAAAGCTATTAGCGAGCTTATGGAGCTTACGTCAAGAATGCAGGCACTTGAAAAAGGCATATTAAGGCTTCAGCGGATGGCGATGGGTGAGGAACGGGTTGAGAGGAACAAGGATAAATTGGCTAAAAAGACCGATGAGTTAGCTAAGCTGACAGAGGATAAAATAGTCCTTGAGAGGAAATTGGCCACGATGGTTAACTCGGAGGCCGATCTATCCTCCTTATTATTTTCTGATCGATCTAATAGACAGATTAGTGCTTCTGATTTAATGGCTGCGTACAACACTATAACTGATCTTGAGAATGTAGTATCTATCCGTGGTGTCGATAACCATAAGGAGGCAATGGCATTGCTTAGTGAGTATCGTCATAATCTAGTGGCTTATAAGAATATCAATGAATCTCTTCGTCGTATGCGTGATAAGAGATTTATACGGTCGCAGGAACGGGGATTTATGAAGATCTTGTCAAACGCATGGGGAAAGACTTATGAGGAGGATGATAGCAAATACGATTTCAGGAATACCGATAATTCTGACGCTAACGCCCTTTATGCCAATGATCAGGCTATAGATAAGGCTTTTAATGATGGTCTTATTGGCGAGGACGAGGCGTTTATGTTCAAGACTTATAATCATATGATCGCCAGATCCATGGAAACGGATATCCAATCTGGTGACAATATCGTTGAGAATGTCCCTGATGACGAGGATCTCCTAAATCCTTCGGACGATAGGTCTACTGATATCGCTATAAAGATCTGGAACGGCAATGAGGATATCCTGTCTCCTAGGGAGCGTCAGATATATGATAATAATAAGGATCGTATTGATGATATCATTAAAGGGTTTGGGGATAATCCTATCGCCAGACTCAATAAGATCAGGTCGATGATAGATAGGTTAAATATCAATGGTGATGTCTCGAATAATATCAAGGATGCTATTGATGATATTATAGATATAAATATTAATGGTCTTGATCAGGATCAGGTTAAGGAGGCGATAAAGACCTACAACGATCTTATGAATGAAGCTGACAATGGCAATGAGTTTGATCAGGATAAGCTTAATGAGACTATTGATATTATCAATAATTATTCCGATGGTCCTCTTCTTCAATTCGTGGAATGGATGAGGTTGTATGATAACGGAAGTATAGCTGTCAAGGATTATGATAAATCCATACCTATGGGTGATGTCCTCACAGAGAGCGAACCCGGGACATCCACCGGCAGGACGGAAGTTAACGCCGCCCAGAACCCAGTGGTGTTGATGGCCCAAAAGAGAGAGATCGGTGGGGTCATGTATTATGAGGTAGGAGGGATGAGACTTGACAGGTTTATGGACGGTCTTGGGCTTAAAAGATCTGATGCCACTGATACTGATAATGGAAGGGTGATGGATTTCACCAACGGAACCGACATATTTACTGTTATAGAGTCGAATAACCACTCAAGATGGATGATAAGCGAGGATGACGCTCAGGCTTTCGAGAACGCTACCGGTGTCATATTGGGGCGGCAGACCGCCTTATCGACCTCCAACTGGTTCATGGTGTATCGCAAGGGGCAGGATGGGTCTATTGTTCCTTATTACACGGGTGATACGTTTGGGTCTAACAACGAGTCGGTGAATCAGGAAGCAGCGGCTAGCCTTCGCAAGGGTGATATGGTAAGGTTTAAGATGGATATGTCAGATCCATACACCAAGGGACTGTATGATAAATACAATAGTCTTAACGCCGTTGATCCTAATTCTGATGAGACTAAGTCGGCTTACAGAGAGCTGGTTGATAATATGGTTATTAAGATCGTGGATAGCGATGGCAATTTCGTCTCGGTGCTAAAAGCCAATGATCCAGACTCAAAAGGGAGTAACGCTGATTTAAGGAGTATGGCCTTTGAGTTGTATAGGGATAATGTAGGATCTGTCGCTGGCGAGATTGATATACCGTTCGTAGGCACAGTCACCAGTGTTTTGCCGGGAAGACCTAATTTTAGCGTAAGTGATGATAATGGGACGTTGATGGTATCCGAGAATGACTTTACCAACGAGACGGTTGGTAAGGTCGAGAGTGTAGGATATATAGAGAACGGGGAGGTTACGATGAGGGATGATATTAAGTATAATATATTCCCGTTCTGTACGGCTATCGTCAGGGATAAGTATGGTGATTATAAAAATTCACGTATCCCGGTAGTAGCTATAAAGACAGGAAATGGAAGAAATTACCTGTACCCCGTAAGATTGAAAAATCAGGATACATCATCATTCTCATCTATGATCGGATCGATGGCTGACAGAATTATAGAGGGTCTAGGTGGTGGAGTAAGTATTGATGATATAATGGATCTTAACAACGCTATAGCCAGATCAGGGCTGGATAACAAGACATATATGATTCCGTTGGCGGGAGACGTGGATGTTATCAAGGGACGGTTAAAGGCTGTCAAGGAAGCCGCTAGTAAGATGCCTATGACCGCTGATGTAAGAGGATGGATAGGCGATTCTAGGACCAAGGAGGATATTTTGATGAATGACGTTACGATCAACATCGATCTTAATAACGATCCTTTCATAGCCCCTAAGTTCAGGATGAGTATTAGGAGGGATGAGACGTTCTTCGAGGATACGGAGACCCCGTTCGTCAACCCGCCCGGTTCCCAATCGGAGTTCGCCTCGCCTACGAAAGCAGCCGAGGATAAGTCTTTGGTTTCCGACGGGAATGTCGTATCTGGAGAAAATGAAGCGGAAAATCCTTGCTAAATAAATTATCTTGATTTATCTTTGCGGTGTCAGTCCATCACCTGACGAGTAAGATATTTAAAAGTTGGTCCCTGTCGGGTGTGTGATGGCCCCGGTGGGGACTCTTTATATTATGCAGTTAGATAGTTTTTTACATCGGAAAATTATGCAAGACCTACGCATCCAGCGAGTGAAGGTCTTGATGATGTTATACACCAGTCATTATTTTGTCAATAACAGACAAAGGCAGTTACTTGACCATACATACGCTTTAAGCAGAAGTCAGGCTTTCGATTATATGACGGAGTTCAATAAAAGACTTAGTGATAAGATAGGTATAGAATGTACGATGGATATTCTTCTGCCTACCGATGATGATAACGCTAATATCATAATCGAGTACAATGGCATCATTAAGAAGTTGATGAGGGAAGCCGAGAAGCTGGAACTTGACACTGACGCTATTAAGGATATGATGCGCGATCTACTTAATGAGTTGAAAGATGATGTTGATCTTAATATCTTGATATTTGACGTAACCCAGTTACTTATAAAATACAATCTATTTAGGTTGGATGCCATAACCGAGCAGGAGTTCAAGGACTCTTTCGTCAGGATGGATAGTAGGAATATGGAGATAAAGAAATTAACTTTATCTGATATTAAGAAGGTGGTGATGATGATGGAGGATAGATATAGTTATATTTCGTCTATATGATAGACAAATATAATTGATTACGTTTTTTGTAAAAATATCTCCTATTTGTTTGTTGTTTTAAAATAAGTGTCTATATTTGCGGTGTCTATCCGTTGCTAGACCAGAAGAAGATATTAATATCGCTTAGGCGTAGGCGATAAATGAGAGCTATCAGTGGAGTAACGGACGCTGGTGGCTCTCGTTGTTTTATATTATGGATGATAATTTAAAATTGTTTGAGAATCCTGATTTTGGGGGATGTAAGAGTATTATTAGACGAGAAAAGCAATCCATGGTTTGTTGGTAATGACATAGCCAGATGTCTTGGTTATGAAAACTTAGGGAACGCTGTAAAAAGGTTTGTTGATGATGAGGATTCTATCATTCTTACAAGTGATTGTAAATCAATGGGGTTTAAAATAAACCCCCTTATAAATCAGGCTGTTAGGGAGATCAAATTAATCAATGAATCAGGGATGTATTCTTTGATTATGTCATCTAAGATGGAATCTGCCAAGAAATTCAAAAAATGGGTAACATCGGAGGTTCTTCCTTCTATTAGAAAAACAGGCTCCTATTCTATGCCATCAAAGAATGAACTTCCATCTGATTATATAGAGGCATTAGAGGCTTTACTTAAATCGGAAAAGGAGAAGCGTGCGTTAGCTGAGGCGAAAAAGCGGCAGAGGAAGCCAAAAGGATATCTGATAATATCATCAAAGAACAGGTTCCTATGGTTGAGTTTGCTAAGACAGCCGAAATAGCCCAAGAGACAGATATGTTGATCAGAGAGGTTCGGGAAAAGCTGGAGGCTCATGGGTATGATATAGCGGAGAAGAATCTTCGTATATTGCTTGAGGATAATAAGTTCTTCGCCAAAACCGGTAAGAGATGGTTGCTTTCCCAAAGGATGATAGATCGTGGTTACGCTCGTTACAGGTATCGTGATGACGATGAGTTCTATGGGACTAACACCGTCTATGTGACTCCTAAGGGATTCCAGTGGATCGTGTCTAAGATATCTAGGGAATGGATGCCTAGGTTCTTGGAGTTGAAAGGTAGGGTTCTCAGTAGATCGGATAAAAATATTTTTGCTAAACAATAAGTTTCGTTTTTATAGTTTTAGGATTGAGTTTTTTGTTTGTCCGTGAGGATCGGCAAAATGATTTGTACTTTTCAATAGAAACATAAGGTTTGTTATTATTGTTATTTGGCTCCCGTCCGCTCGTGAGAGTAGGCGGGATTTTCATATCTTTGTAACAAAACGATTTAGCTATGGGTAGATCTTGTTATGTTATAAAAAATAAGGAGGGTGGGGTAGATAATGTCCTTGCCCCGAACGACCAACCATCCGGATTATACCAAAGGGCGATGGAGGTGCTTGGCGACCAGAAGCAGGCCTTATCGGTCTGGGGTACGGCCTACTCCCCCGACTTCGTGTCTTTCTTTGGCGATTGGATGTCCATGCCATCAGAATACGACTTAGATAGCAATGGGGAGCCTAAGTATGATGATGTCATGTCCTTTATCAAACAAAAGAATTATGCTGTGGGTAATTTCATGGCTGACGAGGTTAAGGATATTAATAATACCCTTACTTCCTTGGGCGTCGATAATATCAATGATCTTAATGATATGATCGTATCTAATTTCCTTTCAGGCGGTGATATATTCCTCAATAGGTACAATCTTGAGCGATCGGGGATGTATGACGCTGATGAGATTGATAATATCATGACTAACCGATCGGAGTATGATCGGGTAAGGGGTATGATGAGGAGGATTGTCGATTTTATGTCTGACGGGGATCTTAATGAGAAGGATATGTATTTCCTATCCTCCGAGTCAGGCCTTGGTGATGATTATATGATATATGAGGATACATATGACTCGTTAGGAAAGAGAAGGGGCTTGAATCCAATGGAGGTAAGGGATACGATCATGAGGGCGGTAGGCGGTATCAGCGACCGCCGGGAGTTCGATCAGGCTTTCGCCTCAGTCCCATACCCTTCCTTGGCGCTCCGGTATCAGGAGGATCAGGATTACGCAGATCGGATGTATGACACGTATCGTAATATGACCCGTATGGAGGTCAGGGATCAGGATGGGAATACGATTACCGACTCATATTCCAATAGCACCATACCGTATATCAGTATGCCTAAGGACATGAAAGGTCTAAGGGATAAGGTTGGGGAAATGATCAATATGGACGATTTTAAGGACATCAAGGATGTTGCCGGACGTCTATATGACATAGCCATGGATCTTTCCGATATGGGCGTTGATATAAGCGAGGCGATTAGCGATGAGATGGTTATATCTAGGCCGGAGGATATCCGTGACCTTATGGCATCGTTGGATGTCATGTTATCTTCTATACAGAATGGTGATCCGGTATATGATGACTTTATTTCCGATCTTGATAGGATAACAGGGAAAGGGAATCCGATATATGAGGTTCAGGATACTTACTTTACCGGGGATAGGATGGTGTATGTAAGGTCCGGGAAAACATCTCCTTCCGATATGTATGACATGAACATGTTGTATGTAGGTAGAAATACATACCATAACACGACCCCGATAACCGACACCGATCAGGCCTATGAGATGTTGGCCGATATCGGGATAGAGCGGCCCTCGTACTTGCCGGCTGGCGTGGTTCCTGCCGGGGCTTCTCGATCCGATATTGACGTGATCAAGGATAACATAAAGAAGCTAGTTATGTCCAACATCTCATCCTCGAATACTGAGAACATGATCCTTACCAGATTGATATACCAGCATCCCGTAACCCCTAAGATGGATGATGTCGATATTGATCGGGAGTTCAGGAGATACGAGGCTAGGCAGGGAAAGGATCGGGATTTTATCAAATCCTGTACATCGTTGAGGAAGATCCAGATCAAGGAAAGGTTAAAAAAATCGGATTTATATAATAATGTCTTACGTTTCCTTGATTTTAATGGATTTTATAATGTATCTTTGAATCACCATGACAGAGGTACGTTAAAAAACATAGAGATGTCGTTGCCGGATGGTCAGGTAAGAGATCTGTTGTTTGATGTGGCTATTGAGTCTAGTGACAGCAGCATGAGAAACCTTTTCTATCTGGATAGACAGGACAGGATGATGGATGTCGGTTTTTATCGATATCTATACCAAAGGAATCCGGGTCTGCTCCGGGAGGTCAACGGCGGCGTCGAGGCGAGACCGGACGGTTCGTTCTTGGCTCGTGGGAGGTACGACGATTTCGTGTCTTTCCAATCTGGCCTATATGAGAAGGTGGGTGAGACGGTTAATGGCGGGATATATAGCTTCGTGGATAATTTTATATATTCGGACCCATCATCATATCAGGATAGTATGGTACGAAAGATAGGTGACGTTACGGTAAGGAGTGACGATAACCGCCTGTCAAGGATAGAGGATAATCCCTCATCCAGTAAGATAGCTAATGAATACACTGCTAATACAAATAAGTTGATGCGAGATTTTTCGTGTAGTTAATCTCTCTTTGACGTCGTGAGACGTTTTCTTTCGAGCATTGAAACATTGGATTTTATAGATTTGCGATGAATCCGGGTCGTAGTGATACGCTCCGGATTTTTTGTCTTATATCGGTTCTTATTAATCCCATTTACAAGACATTAAGTACTTTGATGATGACACATATCACGATTTTAGGACTGTTAATTTTTGAACTTTGTAACGCCCGCCATCAGGTGGGGTTATTATTAATTCAAAAATAAATAGACATGGGTACAAGTGGAGACAAAATCGTGCTGTTAGACGGCATGGGTTCCGGGAGCGGTAGCGCCGCTAATGGTTTATTATCTATGATTCCGGGTATGTTTACCAGCCTTTTGGGTGGTAATAAGATGGATCCGAATTTAGTCGCTGCGTTGATGAACGGTCGTAACAACCAAGACCAGTTCGGAGGGGCTAACGGCTGGTGGTTGTGGATCATCGTCCTATTCTGGTTATGGGGCGGACGTGGTTTCGGAAATGGTTTTGGTGGTAATGGAAATGATTGTTGCGCTAACGGTCTTCCGGCTCAATTGAACAACGACTATGGCCGTGAGCTATTGATGCAGGCTATCCAAGGTAACAGAAGCGCTATCGAGCAGATCGCTAACGCCTTGAACTGTACTACCACTCAATTGCAAAGCGCTATCTGTAACGTACAAGGCGCTATCGATAAGGTAGCTGGTCAGGTAGGTATGACCTCTCAGGCTGTTATTAACGCCGTACAGCAACAAGGTTGTGAGATCGGTAACCAGATTAGCTCTTGCTGCTGCAATTTGAGTTCTTTGATCAACCAAAGCACGTGCGCTACTCAAAATATGATAACGCAGCAAGGCTTTGACAATCAATTACGGACGTTAGAGCAAACCAATGTTCTTTAGAGTAACATCAACCAAGGATTGACAAACAATCGTGAGCAGGCTACTACGCAGTTCAATATCTTGAGCGCTAAGATTGATGCTCAATCTCAGCAAATTCAGAATGCTTTCTGTGATCTTGAGAAGAGGGAAATGCAGCATACGATTGATTCGTTGCGTGAACAAAAACAGACGTTGGAGTTATTTGCCGCTCAGCAAGCTCAAACTCAAAACATTGTTAACCAGATTCGTCCTTGCCCGGTGCCCAGCTATTTAGTCTGCAACCCATTTGCAAGTAATGGCTATGGCGGATATCCTTATGGATTTAATGGGTATAATGGAGGTTGTTGCAACAATAGTTGCGGTTGCAATAATGGTTGTTGCAACAACGGGAACGCAGCTATTTAATTTTTAGTCTGACGTTTGGCAGATATCGTTCTTTGATTTACTGGTAAGGTTTTCGTAATCGGATAAAAACATCCATTTACATCCTTTATGTGTGTGCATTTTATGTTTGCAACATTTTAGTATGGATGAGTGATTATATCCATTTCTATATGCTTCCATCACGGAGGGAAATGTTTCAATCATTCCATCATTTCCGATTCGTACGACAGGCATGCTTTTCTTTGTGTTTAGTTTGCCTGTTTTAGAGTTAGACAGTCTTTTTCTTGTGATCGGATTGTTCATGTTCATAACTTGATTGCACCATCTTAAATTGTGTACATTATTATTCAGAGGATTTCCGTCTATATGGTCTATATCTGGATAATTATTAGGACGTAGCAGACGTTCAGATGGGACTTACATGGGTTATGGTGGTGGAATATATGACCATTATGGCAAGGAGCATGACGGTAGGATGGATGAGCTAGAACGCCGTGAGCGTGATCTCGAAAGGCGCGAGAGGGAGCTGGAACGTGATGAGCGTGAGCTTGAGAAACGTGAGAGACTCCATGAACGAGAGGATGAGATGTATCGCAGGGGATGGTTCGGTGAACGTGGCATCCGTGACGAGTACGAAGGTACCGAACCGTATATGCGCAGGGGACGTAGGAGTCGTTACTACTGAGGAGCAGACGCTGATGACCCGGATTATAAGCGGTATATAGACACCCATGGATATCACTTTTCCAAGGAGTTGGCTAGGGAGGCCGCTGATAAGATGCTTAACGCCGATGGGTCCAAGAGAAGATGGACGATGGAGGACGCTAAGCAGATGTTCGATAAATGCGGGGCCAAGAAACCTGATAACGCCACTTGGGGAGATGTCCAATATCTGTTCGCTATGTTTTATAGCGACTACTTTCCTAAGGTATTGGACTGCGACCAGAAAATAGTCAAGGCTGTCTTGGCTTATCTGGAAGACCCTGACGCTCCGGAAGGGACGGCGTTTGTAAGGTATCTGGCGGTGCGGTGCTTCGTCGGTGACACAATCAAATGGAGTGAGATGATATGATTTGATACAACGTTGGAGAACCCTGTCGGCGATAGAATACCGATGGGGTTTCTTTTTGTCAAGTATCTTATTATCGTTATATTTGTCAGGAGTAGATCTTTTTGTTCATAGGTAGGGTGGGCGGGAATGAAAAAAGGATATCCTCACGGACACCCTTTCCCCTTGGTTGAAAATTACCTAAAAACCTTATGAGTTACTGTTCTTCCGCGAATATAACGATTAAATAGAGAATATCAATGGCTAAAGGATATTACTGGATAGAACCTGTGGATCGGACGTTAAACGACTTCCAGTTTTATAAAGCACGTATCGTAGGCGATCCTGAATATGACGAGAGACATCATCGTGTTATATTGAGGACTGATAAGTATTTCCCTGTCGGGAGTATCTTTCATGTCCTTAACGATAAGGAGATGTTTGTTATTGAACGGAAATTCAAGATCTGGGGCAATAAGTATGTTATAAGACCTTGTGAGGGCGAGTGGGAATGGGAGTCTGTCCAGAAACTTAAAGACAAGGCTATTATATTCCGTACCGGGTTCCTGCATGGGGACGGTAGCTTTTAACACCTGCCCGTATCTACCCCCCCCTCGATTTCTTGGTGCTTATATATATGGTTATATTTGGGCAAAAATAATTATGATATGGCAGATTTTCAAGGTAAATATAATGGCGAGCAGATAGAGCAGCTTTTGGATAAGGCTAACGATATTGATCTTTCCAAATACGCTCTTAAGACGGATAACGCCCCTACCGCCACGAAATTACAGGCGGCTAGGACCATAGCGCTGTCCGGTGCCGTGACCGGTAGCGTATCCTCCGACTTCGGGAGTAATATTACTATCTCCACGACATTGGCGAACTTTGACGCCTCTAAGATCACGTCCGGTACTATCGATATAGACAGGTTGCCTAAGGCGGCCTTAGAGAGAATGGTCGTGGTTGCTGATGATACGGCAAGGTTTAAACTTACTACAGCCACGGCTCAGGTCGGGGACACGGTTAAGGTAACGGCCACGAATAAGATGTATCTGGTCAAGGATGATAGTAAGTTGAATACCGAGGACGGTTACGAGCCTTATACGGCAAGTTTGGCGTCATCTGTGCCATGGTCTGGAGTGACCGGCAAACCTAGCACTTTCGCCCCGCCTACGTCCTCAGCTGCCGTTCTTGGTGGTATTAAAGTAGGGTACACGACTTCAGGAAAGAATTATAAAGTTCAGGTAGATTCGTCTGGTAACGCTTTTGTTAATGTTCCATGGACAGATAATAATACGACTTATAATCAGGCCACGGCTGATACTTTAGGATTGGTTAAGATCGGTTATTCCTCTAGTGGGAAGAACTACGCCGTATCCTTGGACCCTAATGGGAAGATGTATGTGAATGTCCCTTGGACTGATAATAACACGACTTATGCTCAAGCCACGAGCGATAATCTAGGTCTTGTTAAGATTGGATACTCTGCCAATGGCAAGAACTATCCCGTTGCTCTTGACGGTAGTGGTAAGATGTACGTGAACGTCCCGTGGACGGATACCAACACCACATATTCCAATATGGGGGCGGCAACCTCCTCTACTGCGGGAAAGGCCGGTTTGGTTCCCGCCCCAGCCGCAGGCAAACAAGCCTCTTT
>ULNL01018416.1_pt1 | contig 30608 bp, 34 predicted proteins | sample 1951901 | NCBI WGS metagenome assembly ULNL01 (sample SAMEA4835575, study PRJEB28245) | human gut metagenome | biome: gut microbiome; material: fecal sample | place: Denmark | collected 2008
GCATGGTCTGGGGGAACATGTCCACCGGCTGGATTTCTTTAATTTCGTAGCCTTCCGATTTTAAAATCTTCGCGTCTCTGGCAAAGGTGGCGGGATTGCAGGAAACGTAGACGATGCGCTTAGGATTCATACCTGCCGCCGCCTTCAATACTTCTTCGCTGCAGCCTGCTCTGACGGGATCCATGACGATCACATCAGGAACCAGTCCTTTCCGGTAAAGATGCGGCATGAGTTTTCCCGCGTCGGCCGCGTAAAATTCCGTATTTTCCATATGGTTCTTTTTCGCATTCTTTTTGGCGTCTTCTATGGCAGGCTTTACGATTTCTATGCCGATGACCCGCTTTGCCTTTCTCGCCAGGCAGAGGGAAATGGTGCCTGTGCCGCAGTAGGCGTCTATGACAGTTTCTCCGCCTTTGAGATCAGCGTATTCCAAAGCTTTCTCATAGAGAATTTCCGCCTGCTCTTTATGCACCTGAAAGAAGGAGTACGGGGATACTTCAAATCGCAGTCCGCAAAGAGAGGCAGTGAGCGTTTCTCTGCCCCAGAGGTGTCGGATTTTCGCCCCCAGTATCGTATTACCCGGCTTGGGCTGGATATTGTGCCAGAGGGAAACGACTTCGGGCAGTTCCTTTTGTATTCCTTCTATCCACCGCTCTTCTTCCGGAAGGGGTTCGGAAGCGGTCACAAGGACAACCATCATCTTTCCGCCATCACCCACGCGCCCCAGTACATGGCGCAGGCTTCCTTTCCGTGTCTTTTCATCATAGACGGAAATCCCGTACTTCTCTATAAACCGCCGGGCAAATTGAAGCAGGCGGTTATTTTCTTCTTTCTGGATAGCACAGGAGGAAACCGGTATGATGTCATGGCTTCCCTGCCGGTAGCAGCCGAGCGCCGCTTTTCCCTTTACAAGGCCTGCCGGCACGGCCATTTTATTTCTGTACGCGAAAGGATGCGCCGCCGGAAGCACAGGCCTCACCAGATCTCCCGATTCGCCGGCGATACGCTCTATCACATCTTTTACACGGCGGTATTTCACATCCAGCTGCCCCTCATAGGTGAGATGGGAAAGCTGGCAGCCGCCGCAGTTTTCATAAACGGGACATTTCGGCACCGTGCGGAAAGGGGATTCCTGCTCTATGGAAAGCAGTTTTCCCAGAGCATAAGATTTTTTCAACAGAGTGATTTTCACGGTGACCGTTTCTCCGGGAAGCGCCCAGGGAACAAATACGGTGAATCCGTCCACACTCCCAATCCCTTCCCCATGGACACCCAGATCCCTGATTGCCACCGTGTATGCTTCATGGATTCTAACCTGTGCCTGATCGTATTTCATACCGGCGTCTCCCGATTTCCTGTTTTTCATATTGCCAGATCCGCCACTTCCTTATATCGGTATCCAATCCGATGTACGGCGTCTTCTGCCTTGTCCCTGTCCGCTGTCCGATGGACGAATATGACATATTCATCACATTCCACATCTATAAAGCCCAGCTGAAATCCTTTCCTGCGCAGGGCATTGTCATAGTCGGCAAAAACAGAAGGGGCGGAAATTGACTTGTTTCCATACGTTCTGAAATCCGGCAGGTCGGCAGACACTCCGAAATTTTTTGTAAGCGCGCTTTCGATCCGCCATTCCAGGGTTTCCACCTCCTGCTTCCAATCAAGCCCCATCAGAAAAAAAATATGGGCTTCCTCATCCATGTACTCCATCACATAGAACAGTGTGCTGCCGTACTCCCCATCTTCTCCCGCACCTGAATAGTCTTTCAATGTCTCAAAAAAAGATGCCAGCTTCTTCTGCGTTTCTTCCGCCAGACAAAGTTCTGCCAGCGTCGTATACCCTTTTCTTTCCGTTTCCGAAATAAGAGGATAGTCTTCCTCTGTCCCAATTTCTTCCTGCGCTTCCATCCGCACCGGATGAGGTTTGACCAGCCGCCTCGACCAGGGAAGTCCGGTGAAGGTGCTTTTCAGATACAAGTATATCAGCGTCCCTCCGCCGATCAGCACCCACTTCGCTTTGGGAAATCCGATGGTGAACCAGACCGCAAAAGCAAAACACCACGCGATAATAAGAATAGCGTAAAATATTTTTTCTCTTCGTGCAATCCGATGGTACTCTTCTTCTGTCATGATTCCCTCCATGCCCTATCTATACTCGGCCTTATCCGCTGCGGCTGTTTTCCTGATCCTGACTTTTACTCCATTCCATTATACATGAGGAATGAAATATAAAAAACGCGTACCGATGCACCAGTAAAACCTTTCTCCCGGCAATCTTCCCCGGATCCATAAAGCGAAAAAGAATGGCCGCATCTTTTCAGGTACGGCATATCAAATCAAAAAATTTCTCACCGCTCTTTACAAAAAGAATTTCTTTCTTCTATTTCCGCCAAAAGTGTTCGGCGTCATATTCTCAGCTCCTGTCCTATGCGGAATCATATCTTGCTCGCGAAATACGCCGCTTGTTGCTTGCTGTTATTTATACTGAGGACTTCAATATTTCCAAGAATACAGGATGAACATATGCTGAATAAAAAAAGTAAAGTGCCTCTTCCAAAACACACTTTACTCTTTTATTTTATATTCGATTCATCTCGTCTAAGGTAAGGGCAAAACTGCCGGCAAAGTGTTCCAGGAACCAGTCCACTTCTTTCAGGTGCAGATTTTTTAATTTATTTTCCGTTGTGCGGAAAGCTTCTTCAAATTCGCTGTTCCCCGCCTGTATTTCTTCAGCGCATTTCAGGTATGCCGACAACGTGTCCGCCGCTTTTGCAAGCGGCCATAAAGGATCGTTTTCCATGTCCAGAATATAGGGTCGGTAGGTGTCTTTCAATTCGTCGGGAAGCGTTTCCAAAAGGCGCCTTCTTGCTTTATCTTCTATCTCTTTATATTTGTCATGCAGATCCTCTGTAAAGTATTTCACGGGGGTAGGCATGTCGCCGGTAAAGACCTCCCCTGCATCATGATAAACAGCCAGCATGGCACAATGCTCCGCATCACAGGATTCATGAAAAATTTTTTCACGGATCACTGCAAGTCCGTGGGCAATCATGATGGTCTGCAAGGTATGCTCCGCGTCATTTTCCGGAAAGGAATTCCGCATAAGTCCCCAGCGCTGTATATATTTCATTCTTGCAAGGTACGCAAAAAAAGTGTGCATATTATCTCCCCTGTGTTCCGCAAAACCAGAAATGACGAACCGGGCCGCTGCCCTGTCCGATGGTTTCGTCTTTTGCTGCTTCGATAGCACCGGTAAGGTACGCTTTCGCTTCGGCAACAGCCTCCGGCAGCGTTTTTCCTTCCGCCAGTCTGGCAGCAAGTGCTGCGGAAAGCGTGCATCCCGTACCATGGGTATTTTTTGTCTTAATCCGCTTTCCTTCATAACGATAAAATTGTTTTCCGTCAAAAAGGATATCCACCGCATCATGAACCCGGTGCCCGCCTTTCACAAGAACCGCACGGCAGCCGTATTCCATCATTCTTTCCGCCGCGTTTTCCATATCCTTTTCCGTTTTTATTTCCAGTCCCGATAATACTTCCGATTCGGGAATGTTCGGCGTGATGAGATCCGCTTCGGGAATCAAAATATCTTTATACGTTTCAATGGCTTCTTTTTCCAAAAGGATGGCACCTGTGGTGGCGACCATAACAGGGTCGATGACAACCGCCGGTCCTTTGTGGCTGTGGAGAAATTCCGCCACTGCCGAAACGATGGTCGGGGTGCTGAGCATGCCCGTTTTGACTCCGTCCGGAGGAATATCGCTGTATACCGCTTCCAGCTGGGCGGTCACCATCTCCACGGGGGTATTCACTACCATGGAAACACCGGTCGTATTTTGCGCGGTGAGTGTGCAGATGCAGCTCATGCCATAGGCGCCAAGAGCAGCAAAAGTTTTTAAATCCGCCTGTATCCCTGCACCGCCGGAAGAGTCCGAACCGGCAATGGTAAGTAGTTTTTTCATCAGTCTTCCTTTTTCAATTTTTTCAAAGCCGGAGTGAAATAGGCAATGAGTTTTCCCTGTTTCCACGCCATATCATAGTCAACAACAGAGATGGACGCCAAATCAGGCTGAATGCCCGCCCCTGCCGCTTCAAGAAGGTAGGACTGGAGGAAAGGATGGTGTCCCACTAAGGCCAGCGGTCCTCCGTCCGTTATGAGATGATTCTCAATCCGCCTGAAATCGCCCTGTAAAAGTTCTTCCGTCAGGTGGAGCCCTTCGGCAAAACATTCTTCCGATAAAATCCTCGCCGTCTGGCGGGTACGCATGAAAGGGCTGGCAAAAATGCGGAGCGGCCGGTCTTTCAAAAATCGGGCAAGCATGCGCGATGTGATCCGCACCTGTTTCTTTCCTTCTTTTGTCAGCCGTCTTTCTCTGTTCGGCACATCTTCCGTCTGAGGAACAGCTTCCCCATGCCGCATAAAAATTAAGTACATCGCTGCCTCCTTATTCCGACTAATTATCCGATTCTTTACCGTTCTTATCCATATCAGCAGCGGTAAAGAATCTTTTTTCATTATACTGGTCTTTTTCGTCTTTGCTGGTCGCGTATTTCACAGATAAATTTTTCCCGACGGTTGTAAATATCTGTTCCACAGGCCCGCCATTGGCAAGAACTCTGGAAATAGCAGCACGTCCGTCCTTCACCCTGACAAGTGCCGTAATTTCATTCTTCATGGCTGTTTTTGTTTTTCCATTGTCTTCAGGCACCTGTACCCGTTCGGAAAGTTCCACGACGGACAGTTTCTTCAGCTGCTCCGGCGCCATGTACATGCGGTCCGCCGGAAAATTGAAATATACGGTGCCATCCATGATGCGGAGTGCCCGCGTTTTGATATAACTTCCGCTGGGCTGGGCAGGCTGGGCATGATCAAGGATAAGCGCTCCCTTCTGCCCCTTACGGATCACCAGGTAAATCGTTTCTCCTGTTTCCGGTTCCCGCTCTCCTTCCCACTTCGTTTCTGTTATGGGTACGTTCACCGCTATGTAATTTCTGTCGTAAAAATCCCCTTGAAATTCAATCGCCGCCGGCACCTCATATTCTTCTCCGTCAAGAAGGGTGGAACGGTAATCCGCTCTTGTCCACACAAGAAAGGCAAGTTCAAAAATAGCAGTGATCAGGACGAGAAGCAAACTGTACTTTCTATTCACGGCGCTCCCCTCCTTCCTCCGTTTTCCTTTCCGGCAGATCGGACAAGAACGCCGATTGATCCGCAGGTGCTGCCGGCTGCCGATCCCGTCGTACAGTCTTCCTTCCCGGTTTCCGCCTTATCTTCTTCACGGCATGGGGAAGGAAAGTCAGGCAGCACACAATGATAGCAGCCGCGCCAATGACGAGGAAGAATATTCCTCTTTGCCCGAAGGAAAGCGCCGCATCAAGGACACGCACAGCACCTGCCGCGGCCAGAAGACATCCGCCGACCCATTTCAGCAGGTTGGAATCGCTCCAATACCCCCTCCCGATAACTGCCACGGCAAGAAACGCGGTAAAAATAGATACAAAGATGGCAGAAGACACACCGGTTGTTTCAAAAACGGCAAGAGATGCCGCCACAAGCATAACAAAAGGCGTAAGACCTCCGAAAGCAGCCAGCCGGTTCCGTTTGATACCCATCCGGGTAAGCAGGACAGCGTCAATAGCAAGAATAACAAAAAACAAAACCCATAAGATCCAATTTCCTGAAACGCCTTTCCACACGGAACTCCAGGAGCCCTCCAGCAGAACACCGAACACAGCCGCGCCACCAAAGAGGCGAAGTGCTTCCGCCGCCGCGCCCCAGGAAGAAAGCATACTGCCCGCCATCCAGGTAAGCGCTGCCGCAAGGGCAAAAAACATCGTCTGCCATAAAAGGTTGGACGCCGTCCAGTAAATAAGGAGAAGTACGCAGACTGCCCAAAACCATGAGTAACAGACGACCGCTTTATGACGCCGTTCTCCCAGAAGCCGCACCAGGAGGGGAAGCGCCAAAACAAGAAACACCCATGCCGCCGCTTCCGGCCATCCCCGGTACGGTGATAAACGGTACACAAGAACAGACGACGCCATATAGACCATACCGAGTCCTGCTGTAGGAAACGCCCAGCTCATCAGAAGAAGGAATACGCAGGACACCGCTGCAAGAACAAACCAATCCCCCGACAGCTTGAAAGACTCATTTACCATCCATACGGCGCACAAGACCGCCACGCCATGAAAAACACCGGCCGCCTCCCGAATAACATCAGGCACGCGGTGGCGGTAAGAAACGGAAGGAAGAAGAGAAGACAGATCTTTTCCCTTATTTCCCGCCGCGGTATTTTCTTCGATTCCGCTTCCGGCAGAAACCGTTCCCCCTGTTTCCCCGGAAAGCAGCTCTGCTGTGTTTTCAGCTTCTTCTAAGCGGACGCTTTCTGCCGGAATTCGATCCATCACAGGACGATCCTGCCACAAAATCGCCGCAATAATAAGAATGGACAGCACCAAAGGCACAAGAGCCATCATAAACTGCTCATCCTGAGAAAGACCGTTCCATACGCCGGCGCAGATGAAAATCAGACCAGTGAGGAAACATACGGCAGCCAGCACGAAAAGCCCTTCGCCATGAGAATGGCGTTCTTCATTCCTGTATAAAGAAATAAGAGAATCTCCCGCTTCACGGGTAATAATTTCTTCCTTCACCCAACGGGGTATTTCTTTTTTCAGCCATTTAAAGTGAGTCATAACTTAACTCCCGCCTGTCAATAAAAAAGCAGTGATGAAAAGAATTTCGTTTCCACCACCGCCGAGTCTTAAATTATTTTACAATAAGCACGGGATACTTGCCCCGGCTTACGATATAGCTGGAAACCGATCCCATGAAAATGCCCTTCAGCGGACCGAGTCCCCTGCTTCCCATGACGATGAGGTCGCACCCTTTATCTTCAGCAATGCTGAGAATGACCGGTCCGGGCGAACCGATTTCAAAAACCGTTTCATGCGCCACACCTTCAGGAACCATAGCGGCAGCTTCTTTCAAATCGCGGCGGCACTGCGCTTCCAGATCCTCTGAAAGCTTGGCAGTAAGGCAGCCTTCCGCAATGGATACCTGGTCAAAATTGCTCATGGCGGAAACCATATTGCACACGGACACGATGTAAAGCTTCGTACCCTCGCCGGCGGCCGCCAGATCCGCAGCTTGCGCCATCGCCTTTTTCGCGTGGGCAGAACCATCATAAGGAACAAGAATATTCTTATACTTCAACATAGAAATCCCGCCTCTCTTTTCTTTTGAAGGATTTTATTTTTTTCATTATACCATGAATATTCCTGACTGCGTATTTCTTTTTATTCATTTCTCTTATAAAGAAAATACATCAGACTCCGGTTTCCGGTCCGTGCTGTGATAAGGAATAATTTTTCTGAAATGATTTTTCCCGGCAAGTTCCCACATTTCCCTTTCCGTCATATGGTTCGGCCAGAGGACAAGTTCCGCCCTGCCGCTTTCATAATAATCTTTCGCTTTGCCGTAGCCGTGGATGCTGCCTGTCATGAGCAGTGAAAGTTCAGGGTGCCGCTCAATGAGTTTCCTGTTCTCTGACCGCGACAGCTGGGCATCGATAAGGAAATAAACCCCATTGTCATGAATCGTTTTTCCGTTCCATAAAGAAAACGTTTCACTGGGAAGGGCAAGCACTTCCCGGCGGGCGAAGTATTTCCTCCGCCCCAGACGCAGCCATTCGTCATAAAGCCCGGAAGCCATATGCACGGGAATCTCCATACTTCCTTTATTACGGAAATATGCCGCGATGGAAAGCCCCCTGCCGAAATGCGGCACAGGAAGAAGAAGCGGTTTCCCCCGCCATACCAATTCCAATATTTTATCAAGAACCGACCGGCGCATATCTGCCCCCGTACGATCGCCCGGATATGCTGCATCAAGGACGGCCACATCCGCCGTTTTCCCTTCCGCATCATCACAGACATAAAAAGGGTCATCGCTTCGGTAATCCCCCGAAAAGAACAATTTTTTCCCTTCACAGGAAATATCGTACCACACGGAACCGGCACAATGACCGCTCCGCCCCCAGCGGAAACTGAAATCCCGTTCCAATTCCAGTTCGGGCGCTGTCGAATCAAGAATCATCGTATTCCCCGGTTTTTCTTTCATCTGCCGGTATGTCTGGTTCGTCAGAAGCACGGATCCCGCAAAGCCGAGAGATTCGAAATATCCGATCGCCCCCGTATGATCCCGGTGCGAATGGGTGATGAAAAGGTATTCTGCTCTTGCAACCTGCTCCGCTGTGAGATCAGGTACCCGGTCCAGTCCGTCCGTCGAAGTTCCCGCGTCCACGATAAAAGCGTGGCGCCCGCCTTCAACAAAAAAGCAGCTGCGTCCGAAATCACCGCAGCCGCCTGCAATTGTTATCTGCATATCCATCTCCATTGACGTTATTCTTCAGTTAATCACCACGCATGGCTGCACCCAATATACCATATTTCAAAAAAAGCCGCAAAACTATCTTGAGCCTGCCGCGATAAGGGCGCAGATCACACCGGCAATGGCAAAAATGATGTATGCCGCGCGTTCATAATTAAAACCGCCGCTTTCTTCATCAGCATCACTGCGCGTTTCTTCTTCCATCATGGGCGCTTTTATTCTTTCGTGAATCGCCGGCGGAATCAGGCCGCTGTAAAAACGGTTCAGGTACCTGATGTACCCGTTCATTTCTCTGGTAAAAAACCAAAAGGACGGCGCCGATAAAGATATTTCATTCCGTATGGCGATCGTGGAAAGGCATTCGTCAACGATACATTTCATAACCCGTTCCGGCGTGTCTTCCCTTTCTTCATACCTCCGTGAGATACTGTCAAAAAGTTCGATAGTTTTCCGCATGCTGTGCTCATCATAGCGTCTCCGCAGATCAGGCGGCAGAAACTTTCGTTCCGCGCCATGGCCGGGCGCTGTTTCCCGTTCCATAAACAGGGAGAATTTCTTTTCCACTTTTTCAAAACCGCGGAACAAATCCAAGAGCGGCGCATAGGTTTCTGCATATCCGGCAAGGACATACTTCGCCACATAGATACGGAGCAGGATATAATCCGTAAGGAAAGCGGCCGCCTTCGGCTTCTCCGCCTGGCCCATATCCATACGGTTCACTTCGAGAAATCGGATAAATACGCGGTGGATGCTGTAGCTCCCCTCCGGCTCGGTCGTATAGGAAAAGAAAGCGCGCCGGGCTGCCCGGACACCCATGCTTTCAAGATATTCTTTTCTTTCCACGATCCGCCTCCTCTTTTACCGCGTGCCATCAGCAGCGGATTACCGCCGGTTTTCAAATTTTTCCGCCGCCGGACCGCCGATTCCTTTCCCCGGGAACCATGCAGGAGAGATTCTTCCGTACAGCGCTTCCCGCTTCAATTCACCAGGGGAGAATGGGGAGACCTCTCTTCTTTTCTGTATTCATCAGCAAGCGCTTCCAAAAAGGACGCCACATCCCCCTCATGGAAATCAGAAATGCCATAAACGGCACATACCGCGCCGGCAAGCATTTCCTTTGTTTCTTCGTGGGGCAGCGTCGTATTGATTTCCAATTCTACCGTGCTTCCATTGTCTACAGCAGTAATTAAAACAGTCTCTTCTTTATTTTTCATCATACACCTCGCTAACTTCATCGTACAAAAAAAGAGAGTTCCCCGCAAGAAAAATATTTTTCTGCGCCTCTCTTATAAATTCTTTCTTGCCGTATGGTTCCACCCCTTATTTGTGAGTATCTCCGCGTCTTTTCCAAGAAATGCTTTTGCCGCGTACTGATCCCCTGCCAGCTGCCAGCGGAACCATGCCGTCACATAAGCATCCGCTTCGGCCTGCACATGGCTGTGGTCCGCATGGGAACGCCGTCCCATGACCATCACTGTCTTTGCCTTTTGAAATATCTTCTCCATATCCGGAAGCGGTGTAATGAGACGGTCATCCAGCCTGTCGCCGCTCACCATGAACCACGGCACATTGACCGCAGAAGCGTCATATTTCCAGCTGTTCATTTTTAATTTGTCCGCAAATGATTCCGTCACCGCCGAAACAGTGACGACCGTTTTAAAACGTCTGCCGCCTTTTCGGAATAAAATCGTTTTCACCGCGCCGACGCCTCCCTGGGAGTGGCCGCCGATCCCCAGATTTTCCTCATCAATCTTTTGAAAAAACACGCTTTTTCTGTCCGCCGCCAGCTTGTCCATGAGTTCCAGTCCCCATTCCGCCGAGTACCCGAGTCCCGTATTCCTGTCCGTATTGCCCACGACAATAAAGCCCCAGCTGGCAAGATGTTCAAAAATCGGCTCATCAAGATCACAGGTCGAGGTCGTCCCGTTTAAAAGAAATACCATGGGCCATTTCCGGTTTTCCGTTTCCAGCCGTTTCGGATACCACACGCGGTAAGTATAATTTCCGTACTGTTCTTCTTTTCTCGAAACGGTCTTCTTTGCCACTTCGTATATACCGAGACTGCGGTATCGCTGTTCAATCTTCCCCCGATCCGCCGTCGTTATCCAGTATTCATCAGTAATGGCCGTTGCCGCGTCCGCCATGGAAAAAGAAAGGAGCCATACCCATACATATAAAATTATCTGCAGTTGTTTTTTTATCTTTTCCATATCCGCATTATACCAAAAATGAATAAACAATTAAATTTTATTCTTTGAAACGAACTACGAACAGGAACCGGCACCCATTACTTCGCCAGGGAAAGAAATTCTTTGCGCAAATCCCCGTCTGTCCTGAACCGTCCGGATGCGGAAATCGTCCTTGTAAGCGTCCCCGGTTTTCTGATTCCCCGTGCCGTCATACAGGAATGCTCCCCTTCCAAAAGAACGATCACATCCCCGGCACCGGTAATCCGTTCCATGATATCCCGTATATCCGCTCCTATCCGTTCCTGGATCTGGAGACGTTTAGAGACGGCATCGGCGATGCGGGCAATTTTCGACAGTCCGATGACGCGCCCTCTGGGAATATATCCCACAGCCGCCTTCATATTGTACATGAGGGCGATATGGTGCTCGCAATGGGAAAAGAGGGAAATATCTTTCACCACCACCATGCCACTTTCAGGAGAAGAAAATGTCTTATCAAAAGCGCGGGCGATTTCTTCATTGGGCACCGCCGCATAGGCCAGCTGCTCGGCCACCATTTCCGCAAAGCGGCGGGGCGTTTCTAAAAGTCCTTCTCTTTCGGGATCTTCCCCGACTGCTTCTATAATCAGGCGCGCCGCCTGTTCCAATTTTTTCTGATCCATTTCAGACCCCTCTCCTGTCCGGCTCCCAGATAATTTTATGGAGCTGTACCTGCACGCAGACTTCTGCCAGTTTTTCTCTTCTCACATATTCGACCAATTCACGCGGCTCTATTTTCCCCCACACGGGACTCACATAAAACTTCGGACCGCCCCGGGGAAAATACTTTATAATGATTTCCTTCATATCCTCCAAATCCGTTTTCGAGGAAACGACGAATTTCAGAACATCGTCCTCCGTCAATTCCTTTAAGTTCGGCAGCCGCATGAAAGACTTCATTCCGCTGTCTGTGCATTTGTAATCCATCGTATAAAAAAGATTTTGGGGACGGCGCGCCAAAAGCGGAACTGCGCCGTTCGTTTCTATATTAATTTCATAACCCTCTTCCCCGAGGATGTCGCAGATTTCCTGCAGCGGCTGGAGCAGCGGTTCTCCTCCCGTAAAAGTAATCCGCTTCCAGGGATAGGAACGGATACGGCTTAAGAGTTCCTCTTTCGTAAGGAATTCTTCTGCGTCAGACTCTTTTAAAGCATACGCCGTATCGCAGTATGTACAGCGGATATTGCAGCCGGCAAACCGGACAAATACCGCCATATACCCCGTCCGTTTTCCCTCTCCCTCAATGCTGTCAAATATTTCCGCCACGGGAAACTTATTTTTCATATACCGCTGTATTTCCTTCCGTTTCCTGCACCGCCACACGGATACAGTGGGGAATGCGGTCGCAAAGCCACTTCGCCATATTTTCCGCCGTGGGGTTCAAGCCTTCCATGATATCATTAGCGCATCGGTGGTCAAAAAGGTTGACGACATCCTTAATCTTCGTGAAATCTACCACCATGCCGTTCTCGTCAAGCCTATCATTCTGCACGGTGACAGTCACGATCCAGTTGTGCCCGTGCATTGAAGTGCACTTGCTTTCATAGTTCAGACGCAGGAAGTGCGCTCCGCTGATTTCCATTCTTTTCGTTACTGTAAACATATTATCCTTTCCCTCCGTTCCATGGATCTTCCACCCCGTTTTCAGCAAACGCTTTCGCCCGGTCTATACAGGTACCGCATTCGCCGCAGGGCACCTCGCCCCCTTCATAACAACTCCACGTTAATTCATAAGGCGTTCCCAGACGCAGCCCTTCCGCCACAACACCAACCTTATTTTTATTGGCAAAAGGAAAGACCATATGCACTTTACCATAAGTCCCAAGGGTAATCGCTTCCCCCATAGCAGAGAGGAATGCCGGTGAGCAGTCGGCATAAGCCTCGCCTGCCGCATCATCAGCATGAGCACCGATATAAATATCCACATCTTCACCTTCATAAATGCTCGCCGCCAGACTTGCCGCCACAGACAGCATGAGTCCATTTCGGAAAGGAACGTAGGTGGAAACTTTCCCCTCGCCATTTTCCTCTATTTGCTCGCTGTAACTTTTATGGACAATGTCCTCCGATGAATGGGAAAGAAGCGGGCAATTGGAATACTGCAAGATCTGCGCCAGATCAAATTCATAATGGGACACATGGTAATATTCCGCCACTGCTCTTGCGGCTTCCAACTCCCTCCTGTGCTTCTGCCCATAAAAAATAGAAGCAGTGCTTACATTTCCTGCTCCCAATGCATTTACAGCCACGGAGAGACAAGTCGTTGAATCCACACCGCCGCTGGATAATATAATCGCTTTTTTCATATTTCCTCCCGTTTTTTATAGTTGGTGCTCAGAATGGACAACTGCCGAAACAAATTTCCCGTTTCGTTTATCGATAGATCAACTTATTATAGCACAGGACAGAAATAAGACAAACAAATATAGTATAATAAAGCTGTATTATTAAAAAGGAGGCACTATGAAGGGCGGAGACGCAGACGAATTTATCGATTACCTCATGGACAGCGGCGCCAGCGTACGCCATAAAGGATATGTCTATTATTTTTCAGGACTTGTATACCACCCCGGCCAGCACAAGTGGCGGGTGAGTGTGGAAAAATATCGCTGGACGAAAGAGCCTTTTCAAGATTTCATGGAACTTGTCTACAATTACACCTCTGGCGATGAAGAAGACTGCATCAATCATCTCACCGAAGATATCCTCTGGGATGGAAAATCTTTCTACCAGCTGGAAAAAGCTCTCACCTGGATCGACTGGTAAGAACCTCCCCAGTCATCATCCGGCAGCCCCATCGGTGCCTTTTCATCCATGCGGTAAAAAAATCTCTGTGGCGCATATGGCAAATACCGGTCCGGCAAACCCGCCGTATCACTACGGGACTGCCCAAAAATTGAATCATGTGCTATAATTGATTTGTCCTTTTCAGGGACTGATTTTCATGGGGACGTAGCTCAGCTGGGAGAGCGTACGGTTCGCATCCGTAAGGTCGAGAGTTCAATCCTCTTCGTCTCCACCATGCCCTTTGGGGCCAGGCAAAACAGAAGCAGGCTTGCCGCAGCAGGTCTGCTTTTTTTATTAATGTATTTCAACTGCACCCGTACGCTGCCGCGGAAACCGCCCCGCAGGAAATACCGCAACGCAAAATATATTTCGCAGACTATTTTTCCGCTTGACATCTGCCGAAAGAAAATGCTATAGTAGGCACAACTTAATCACAGGCAATGAGAAGAAGAGTAAGCAAAACGAATGTCAAAGAGAGCTTCCGCAAGGTGAAAGGAAGTACAGGAAGTTTGCCGAACATGGTCTTTGAGCCGGATATGCCGAATCATTAAGCAGTCCGGGCGCTCCCGTTACAGAGCTGCGGTATCAGGATTTCCCTCGTACCTACAGAGGTTTGCACGGTGACGTGCAAATGAACTTGGGTGGTAACACGATCTTTCGTCCCTTATTGGACGGAAGATTTTTTATTACAATTTTTTAAGCAAGAACGTCAAAGGAGGAATTTTTCATGAAATTCAAAAAGACAATCATCGCATCCGTCGCCGCATTGGCACTCACAGGTTTTATCACAGGCTGCGGCGATGAGAAAAAAGCGGCGGCTCCCGCTCCGAAAGACAGCAAGGCGGTCACTCTCAAAGTGGGCGTGTCTCCCGTCCCCCACGCTGAAATTCTCGGCGCCGTAAAAGATAAGCTTGCCAAAGAAGGTGTCAATGTGGAAATCATCGAATTTACCGATTATGTACAGCCGAACCTGGCGCTGAACGACAAAAACCTTGACGCGAACTACTTCCAGCACAAACCGTACCTGGATGAATTCGCCCGGTCAAGAAATCTGAAACTCGTTTCCGCAGGAGCGATCCATCTGGAACCGATGTCCGTCTTCTCTAAAAAGATTAAAGACTTGAAAGATCTTCCTGACGGCGCCCGTGTAGCCATCCCGAACGATCCCACAAACGGCGGCCGCGCGCTCCTCGTGCTCCAGTCTGCGGGGCTCATCAAGCTCCGTGACGGTGCACCCATCACCGCTACACCGCAGGACATCACAGAAAACAAAAAGAATCTTCAATTCTCTGAACTGGAGGCGCCACAGCTCCCCCGCTCGCTGGAAGACGCTGATATTTCCGTTATCAATATCAATTTTGCCCTGGAAGCAAAACTGAATCCGAAAGATGCCATCTTCACCGAAAGCAGCGATTCCCCATACGCAAACATTGTCGCTGTCCGTGAAGGAGATGAAACCCGCCCTGAAATCAAAAAACTGATCGAAGCCCTTACCAGCCAGGAATCCAAAGATTTCATCGAGAAGAAATACAACGGCGCCATCAAAGCCGCTTTCTGATTAAACAAAAGAAGATTTCAAGATAAAGGACCTCTTCTGCTGGACAAACCAAATGCCCGGTAAAAGAGGTCCTTTTCATACCAGAAGAAAGTCCGCATCATACATCGGTCTCCTGATGTCTGCCTTTCTGTTATCTTTCATTCCGCATTTTACTTCTGTCATCTGCCGCACGATTCGTAGTTTCCCAGAATTTTAAAATAACTGCACATGGAAGACAATCCCTCCAGTGTCCGCGTATTTGATGGATCTTTCAGCGAACCCATGACATCGATGTGGAAGAAATACTCAAAAGGTTTCCCTTCGAGCGGACGGGATTCCAGATGGGTCATATTCATACCGCCGTAGAAAAAGTATCCCAGCACATGGTAGAGTGCACCCGGTTCATGCCTGACGGAAATGGCAAGAGTGATCTTATCCGCTTTATCGGATATTTCCATTTTCGGTGCGATGATGAAGAAACGGGTGTAATTGTTTTCATTAAAAAAGATATTTTCTTTCAGTACGGAAAGCCCATACAGCTTCGCCGCCGTCCGGCTTGCTACGGCCGCCTGATTTTTCTTTCCATCCTTTGAAACACGTTCCGCGCTTTGGGATGTGGAAAAATAAGGTTTCAATTTCCAATCCCAATGGTCATTGAAGAAAAGACGGCACTGGGCAAATCCCTGGGGATGGGAGTAGACCGTATCGATATCTTCCATTTCCGCTCCCGGCAGTCCCAGCAGGTGGTGCTCGATTTTTACCAGTTCTTCACCGACGATGGCGCAGCCGCAGCCCCTGATAAGGTCATAGACTTCCGTAATACCCCCGGTGGAAGAGTTTTCAATGGGTACAACGCCGTAATCAATCATTCCTCCCGCAGCGGCTTTCGTCACATCTTCAAAGAGGGGGAAATATATTTCTTCCCGCTCCCGCTCACCGAAGTGCCGTTCCATGGCCTCATAGGTATAGGAGCCTTTCGCACCGTAACAGCCGACACGGATCCGTTTTTCCATAGTTTCTCCTATATCCATTTTCTCAATTTCACAAGCAGACCTTTTTCCTTTTTCTCCTCCGGTGTTGGACGCTCTACAGTGCGGACCATCCGTTTTTCCATTTCTTCCCGCCGCTTCCGCGCTTCTGTCGATTCAAAAGGGACGGGCCGCGTAAAAGCGGGCGGCATACGCAGGCTGGGCGGCGCCATGATTTTCGGCACAGTAAATTTCGGCACCTCTTTCAAGCTGCCGGCTTCCTCACGCCCCCAAGGGACATAATGGTATGCGCCGGCAGAAGGGTCGGGCACGTTCCGTTCCGCGATATACTTCGCCCCATTAAAGGGAACGCCGCGGAGACGTTCCAGCAATTGCGCCGCCATGACCTGCGGGGAGAAATAAGAGAACGGCAGTCTCGGCGCCATGCGCGCAACAGAAGAAAGAAATGCCGCCTTCACTTCCTCCGCCGTCATGTTCTCCCTGTGGCGCACCTCATCTAAAAGAAGGATCATTCCCTTTTGGGTAGGAAATAAGTTTTCATAAGGAATAACGGTATTTCTATTCCCCATCCCCGACATATCCAGGAAGAAGACAAGGAACAGGCAGGAGAGCGCCTTATCCCCCGCTTCCGCACGAAGATGGAAGTTTGCCATGACATAGTACAGGTTGCGCAGCTTCGACCATTCTCCCGCCATGGTATAGATGGAGACCTTCTGCTGAAAAGCGCGCTCCAGTATATCCCTGGCGGAACAGGGATTCCCTTTCAGAGCCAGAGCAGAACGGGACTCGCCGATTTCTCCTTCCGTAAGTCCGTAGTTTTCACGAACATTTAAGACATACGCCATATGGCGTCCCACCTCGGTACGCCCCTTAGGTTCCAGCACGTATACTTTCGGTACAGCGTGGTTATAATTTTTTTCAGGAACTTCATGGATTACACGCCGGACAAGTTCTGTATGCGATCCTTCACCGGAGAGGCCGTATCGTTTAAGGAAATCGGAAAGCGCCTTATCGGGAAGCATATTCACCGTTTCCCGGGGAGTGCTTTCGCGGATCCAGCCGTCAGCATAGAGGCGGTCCAGACAGAGATCGGCGTCGCTGCCGTAAGTGGCATACAGATAAGACGGCATCTTTGCATGCACCGGTTTGCCGTCAAAATAATCCAGTATGAGTATCTCACGTACAGAAAGACCCACTCGTCCCGCCTCCTTCTCATCATACTTTATTTTTTAGTATAGCAAAACAAAAGTATGATTAAAAGTCATAAACACAAACCACAGGAAAATTTTTGTCCCTGCACCTAAATTCCGAAAAGCGCTTTTTATCTTATCCCATATCCGGCATCCGGAATTTAATTTCCGCCCTTCGATACTAAACGCCCATGTGCGTCCCCACGGCACTGAAAACGGGAAGCAGGACGGAAAATATGATTGCCGCTGTTACAAGACCTACAAAAAGCAAAAGAGAAGGTTCCAGAATCTTTCTGAATCCTGTCAGTTTCCTTTTCGTTTCCTCTGTCATAAGATGAGCGCTCCGCTCCAGAAAGAGAGGAAGCCGCCCGCTTTCCATTCCTACATGGATCATGCGGGCAAGGGCGGTATCGCCAAAGGATCTTTCCATGCTCTGGGCAAAATCGCCGCCCCTCTCTATATCCTTTTTTATTTTCAGCAATTCTTCTTTTACGGCGCCGTTATCCGTTATGTCCGCTATATCAGCAAGGGCGTCGGACAAGGTTTTCCCGCTTTTCAAAAGTGCCGACAGGGCAAGCGTCACACGGATGAGGTACAGCCTCCGGATAAAAGGGAAGCGGAAAAGAAACGCATCTGTACTTCTTTTTCCCCGTTCACTTCGTAACCAGACGACACCGCCGACTGCACCCAAGAGAAGTTCAACAAGAAAATAAAACCCTTTTTCCTGTAAGAACAGGCCCAAAGCAAGCGCCGCCCTCGTCACCGCCGGAAGCGGTATGTCGAGGGCGTCAAAAAGCGCGGCAAAGGACGGCAGTATGACAGTAAGGATCAATGCAAATACAAGAAAGGAAAAGAAGAGAACAAAAACAGGATAGGAAAGAGCCGACTTCATACCGGCAATAAATTCTTCTTCCTTGCGATAGCACGCGGCGGCCAGGCGGAGCTGTTCCGGAATCGTTCCCGACAGCTCGCCTACCTGCAGAAGGGCCGTAAAAAAAGGCGGAAACGCACGGGATCCCGCAAAACTTTCCGCAATGGAGTGCCCTGCTTCGATGGTCGCCTTGATCTCGCCCAGAAGAATCTTTTCTTTCCCGCTCCGGCCGCCGCCAAGGATGTCCAAAGTTTCGGTTACGGGAATCCCCGCGGAAAGAAGTGATTCCCATTCTTCAGCCAAATCGGCGAGACGGCGTCTTTTGAAAAGGGACACTTTTTTCTTTTCTCCCGTTTTTCTGATGGTCATCGGGTGCAGCCCGCGGCTTTTGAGTTCATCCGCTGCTTCTCTTTTGCCGGCAGCCGCCACTCTTCCTTCCTCTACTTCTCCGCTGTCAGCGTACGCTTTATAAAGGAACTCCATTTTACTCTCCCGCCAAATGCAAAAGTTCTTCTCGTTCTTTTTCTGTCACGCCCTTTACCTTGTATACCGCCTGGCGCAGAGTGCGCATGTCATTCACACCCGTTTCCATATAGGACAGGACCTGTGCTTCTTTTCCTTCGCGGATGAGGTTCGCCACAGCAGGGGTATTTGTCAGAATTTCACGGAGCAGTACAGTTTTAGTTCCCATCCGCCAAAGTCTTTGCGCCGACACGCAGCGGAGGACGGAAGAAATAATCAGGCGCACTTCGTTTTGTTCTTCCGCCGGAAATACATGCACCATGCGGCCGACAGCTTCCAGAGCGCGCCCGTTGTGGAGCGTCCCCAAAACGAGATGCCCTGTTTCTGCCGCGGTAAGCGCCGCCGCTATGGTTTCCCTGTCCCTCATTTCCCCTACGGCAATGACATCAGGATCCTCGCGGAGAGATTCGCGGACACCCTCGGCAAAACTTACCGCGTCACGACCGATTTCCCGCTGGCGGACAAGGGATTTCCCCACGGAAAGGACATACTCCACAGGATCTTCCAAGGTCACGATGTGACGCGCTTTTTCCTTGCCGATTCCTTCCAGTGCTCTTGCCATGGTGGTGCTTTTCCCGCTTCCTGTAGGGCCTGAAAAAAGGACAAGGCCGGAGGATAATTTTGCAATCTTCTCAAGCCATTTTTCATCAGGATCTTTTTCCACACGGTCAAGCACGGGCAGCACACGGAGCGCCGCGCAGTCTTTTCCGCCCGCCTGGTACAGATGGATGCGGAACCGATTTTCTCCTATGGAAAAAGAAGTATCGCATGCACCTTTTTCTTCATACACTTTTCGTTTATCCGGTGAAAGGCAGGAATGGAAAAGCATGTCAAAAAAACTTTTCTCCGCTCTTTCTTCCAATTCTTTAAGTCCGCCATATTCACGGACAATAACCCTTCCGCCTTCCGTAAGATGGATATCTGTAGCCTCCGGGTAAAGGGCCAGCCACTGTTCAATATGTTTCATCGTCACTCCCATAAGAGCGCCGCTTCCTCAGGCGGGACGGCGCCGCTTTCCATTAACCGCAAAAGGGATTCCTTCAGGGAATACTGTCCCTGTTTTCTCATACATTCTGAAAACTCTTCGGCTGCCGCGTTTTCATGAAGCAGCCGCCGTTCCTCTTTTCCTATTTCCAGCATTTCAAAAACACCGGTCCGCCCGTCTGCGCCTTTCCCCCTGCAATGATCACAGCCCTTTGCCATGTATGCCCGTCTCCTGATAAACGCTTCAGGAAATAACTTTTCTTCCGCCATTTCTCTTGTAATGACCATTTCCTTCCGGCAGGCGGGACAGAGTTTCTTCACAAGCCTTTGAGAAATGATGAGGGACAGCGACGCGGAAAGCAGGTACGGCGGAATGCCCATATCTATCAGGCGGGCAGGCGCCGATACGGCATCGTTCGTATGAAGCGTAGACAGGACAAGATGTCCCGTAAGAGCGGCATGTACGGCAATTTCCGCCGTTTCCCGGTCGCGTATTTCCCCGATCATCACCACATCGGGATCCTGCCGCACAAGAGAACGGAGGCCTTTTTCAAAAGTAAGGCCCGCTTTTTCATTCACTTCCACCTGGGTGATTCCCGGTATGCGGTACTCCACGGGATCTTCCACAGAAATCACGCTGATTTCAGGACGGCACACCAGTTTCAGCGCCGCGTAGAGCGTTGATGTTTTCCCGCTTCCCGTAGGACCGGTAGTGAGAATCATGCCGCTTTTCTTTCCTATTTTTGTGCGGAATATTTTCTTCTGCAAGGGAAGCATACCGAGTTCATTCTTTTCAATGAAATCCACCTGTCCCGATAAAATCCGTATGACGATCGTTTCCCCGTAAACCGAGGGCATCACGGAAAGACGGAAATCTGTATTTCTTTCATCCCTGATTTCCGAAAAACTTCCGTCCTGGGGGATACGGTTTTCCCCCACGTCCATACCGCCCAGGACTTTGGCCCGCACCGACAGCCCCGCCGCCATATCCGGGGGCAGCCGGTACCTTTCTGTAAGAGTTCCGTCAATGCGGAACCGGACAAGGACAAATTCACGGCACGGTTCCAGATGGACATCGCTCGCCTTTTCCGAAACGGCGGCCTGCAGGATTCTCCGCATGGCAATTTCCGCATTGGCCGCCCGCAGTATTTCCATAATTTCTCCCTTCCGCAGGAAAAGCCCGCGGCCGGTTTCCCGCCGCAAGCCTTTCTTTTTACACCTGCATAATGCGCATGATATTCGTGGCAAAAGATTTCCGCCGGTTTATTTCCCCCTGCCTGACCCCTGCCGCGATGACACAAAGGCTGTCCTCCCGAAAATTTTCCCCCTTTCAAAACGGCAACGGACCGATAGTGCAGATAATTTTCGTCCTTCGCATGGTTCCTCCCGAGACAGTAGAAGTCCTTCCATTTCTATTGCGTAATTGGAATAAAAAATTTACACTTGTATATAAAGTAAAATATTTTCTGCTTTTCTTTATAGTGTACAAAAAGAGCGGATATAAATAAAGCCTTTTCATTCCTTTGGAAGTTTCTTCATGAACTTTCACGACAAACGCGTCCATCCCGCATTTCTTCTCCTCACCTCTTTTCTTATTCTCATCAGTTACCGTATCATTTCAGATATCATAGCGCAAAACGCCGAAACGGGACGAGTCGGGCAGGGACAGGTGGCCATGGCAGCCACATCCCAGATTTGAATATGGATAATCGGCTACCGCTGCAAACTCATCAACAGCTCCGATATAATGAGCTGCGTCTTCCATGAAATGCGGAATGCCATAAAATACACAAACACCCCGTGCGGTTAAGAAATAAATATAGCGCTTATATCCGCTTTACAGCAGTCAAAAGCATTTTCTACCGTTATCCATACTTCCTTTCCGGTCAAGATTGGGGGTAAGAGGAATCCGTTACATGAAAAAGTGGTTTGTACCCCCATTTGCCCAAAACCATCATAAACAGGACTGCCTTCGATAAAACATAAAGAAGTTCCTTCGGGAGCTTCTTTTTTATCTCTGCCGGAAAGCTAAGACTGGGCCAGTCAAAATTGTGCCATCACTGCCCGAACAATTAAAGGTGATTCGTATCCTCAAATTGGCAGCCCTCTGTTTTACTTTTGTGCTAATATAAGATATACTATTAGCACGAAAGTTGGTGACGGCACATGAAGACACCCGAAGAAATAGTTGATGATTCCGGAATCTTGTTGACGAAAAATGCCATAGAAGCAGGGATTTCAAAGCATGCTCTGTACAACTTCATACGTAATAACGGATTTGAAAAGGCCGCTCATGGCGTTTATGCATCTCCGGAAACCTGGAAAGATGAAAACTATATTCTGTCGCTGCGTTGTCCGCAAGGTGTTTTATCTCACGATGAGGCCCTCTATTATCATGGCCTTACTGACAGAGAACCTCTGCAGAAAACAATTACGATTTATACCGGTTATGGAACTTCCCGAATGGTTGCGGACGGAATAAAAGTTTTCACCGTAAAAAAAGAACTGCTGGATATTGGGAAAGAAATAGTGAAAACATCATATGGCCATGACATACCGCTCTACAATCGTGAACGCACAATCTGTGATCTGATCCGTTCCAGAAACAGGTTTGAAATACAGGATTTCCAGACCGCACTTAAAACTTACATCATGGGAAAAAACAAGAATCTTAACAGGCTAATGGAATATGCAAAGCTGTTCCATGTTGATAAGAAGATCAGAGAGTATATGGAGGTGCTGTTGTAATGGCTCTGACCGGTGCACAGGTAAGAGGAAAGATAAAAAATATTGCAAAATCAAACAGGGCAGATGCACGCATTTTGATGCGGATATATATGATGGAACGTTTTCTTGAAAGAGTGGCAAACTCACCATATTCTGAAAACTTTATCATAAAAGGCGGTATATTGGTCACGTCCATGATAGGCATTTCTATGCGCTCAACAATGGATATAGATACATCTATCCGTAATTTAGATCTTTCTGAGGAAAAAGCGCTGCGTATAATTAATAAAATCAGTAAAATTGATTTGCAGGACGGCGTGACGTTCAACGTCAAGGATTGTAACCGGAATCATGGACGATATGGAATACCCCGGCATTCGGGTGACAATGGATGCATATCTTGGTAAAATGATTACTCCAATAAAGATTGATATTTCTACAGGAGACATCATTACTCCCAGAGCCATTGAATATGATTACAGCCTCATGCTGGAAGAACGATCCATAAAGCTCTGGTCCTATAATTTGGAGACCATTTTTGCGGAGAAACTTCAGACAATTCTTGCCCGCGGTATCCTGAATACAAGGATGAGAGATTTTTATGACGTTTATACATTAATGCTCCGCTATGAGGAGATGATCAATCATGAAATTCTGAAACAGGCATTTGAAGCTACCTGCAATAAAAGAAATACAACGGACATTATTACCTCAGGGATGCAGATCTTAGATATCATAATTAATGACGATAGATTGAATGACCTATGGAATTCATATCAGCAAAAATACTTGTATGCAGGAGACATACCATTTGAAGCAGCTGTAAAAAAAGCCATTCAAATTTGTAAAATGATGAAACAATAGAGGTTATAAGAAATTATGATAAAAATACTGTTCGTCTGCCACGGCAATATCTGCCGCTCCCCGATGGCGGAATTTGTTATGAAAGACCTCGTGGCAAAAGCCGGATTGGAACATTTGATTTCCATTTCATCCTGCGCGGCGACTTATGAAGAAATCGGAAACGACACCTATCCCCCTGTACACCGGCTTCTCAAAGACAAGGGGATCCCTTTCACTAAACGGGAAGCACGGATCTTCACGCCTGCCGATTACGAAGAAAGTACTTATATCATCGGTATGGATGATGAGAACCGCCGCGATCTTTACCATCTTACCAAAGGCGACCCGCAGAAAAAAGTGTCCCTCCTTCTCGAATGGACAGGAGAAAATCGGAGTGTCGCCGATCCGTGGTATACTGATGATTACGAAACGGCCTATCGTGATATAAGGGAAGGCTGCGCCGCGATTCTCAAAAGGGCCATGCCATGATTTCCGTTTACCCGGCTTTTTACAAAGACTTCCGCTGCAAGGCGGACAGGTGTGTCCACTCGTGCTGTATGCAGAACTGGGACATCGACATTGACGAAGCCACGGCAATGAAATATCTCGTCATGACGGGTGAACCGGGTGAAACTATCCGTGCCTCCATGACAGGCACAAAAGGAAACCGCCGGTTCATCATGAAAGACGGCCGATGCCCTCTTTTGCAGGAAGACGGACTCTGCCGCATCATTGCGGAAACGGGAGAAGAAAACCTTTGCGATATCTGTGCCATGCATCCCCGTTTCTTTGTGGAAAACGGAAATTTTGAACTGGCCGGTATGGGACTCGCCTGTGAAGAAAGCGTGGAACTTCTCCTGTCCAATTCCACGCCTCTGCTTTTCATGGAAGACAGCGCCCCTTCTCTATTCGACTTTCCCACGCTGCTTTCCGCTATGAGCTGCAGTCTTCCCGAAGAAGCGCTCTCCTATACGCCGACCATCAATGAAACTTACTGCCGGACCATTTTACATTCTCTTTCTCAAACGGAACCTGTCGATGAAGCATGGACAAAGAGGCTCTCCTCTCTTTCCGGATCTTTTACTTCCACGCTGAAAAAGGCATCCTCATATCTTGCCAAAGCGCCTCTCCCGGAATTGACGGCGGTGTATCAATACATTTCCTACCGCGCCCTGGAAAAAGAACCGTTCTGCGGCATAGACGCCGTCATGACATACGCCCGGCAAAGCACAGACTTCATCTTCATGGAAACTGCCGTATTCGGAGATCTCCCTGAAAACATACGGCGCTGGTCGGAACAGATCGAATACGACACGGACAATCCGGATATCCTTCTATCGCTCATCACAAAATAATATTTCAGCAAAAAAGCAGATCCCGTTAAAGGACCTGCTTTCGTTTTCCCTTAAAACAACCTTTCTTTTAAGAGAAAAAATTTCATAAAGTTTTTTACTGTATGCTCCTATATAAAAAGAAGAGATTCACCCCGCTTTTCATGGAGATATTTCAGTATTTCATACTTGCTTTTGCCAGTTCTTCCAGAGATGGTTTCAGATAATTTCTTTCCGCGTCACTGGTCACTGCCAGGATTACTCTGTATCGATTCTCTTTTTTCATGAAGTATCCCCGGATGTAAAGGGGCACGATGAAACCGTCGGCATCGCTTATGACCCGAGCACCCGCCGTGTACGTATGGTCATTTAAACGGGTAATCGGTTCTATGTCCTGCAGACGCACATGAGCAAAGTCTTCGGGAAGTTTCACAGGAGCCGTTTTATTATGCTCGCGTATGGCATCCACGATGAGTTCGTTAATTGCGGGTTCAGCACCCATCAGGTAAAGGTTCGCCATCATAAGCGCCCCTGCAGACACCATATTTTGATCCTTCGCAAAGAAAGGATCCATTCCCTTTTTATTTTCTTCCGTTTCAGGAAAAGAAAAATTCATGACAAAGGCATCAAAGCTTCCCTCATCAGAAGCGACGAGAAGCTGTCCCGCAGGAAATACTCCTCCTTTTTCCGTACTGAACGGAATCTCTTTCTCCGCCATTTTTTTCACAGACGGTGTCATGACGAAAGGTGTATAGACGGCATGATTTCTTAAAATGATTTCCTTTGTAAGAAAAGGAGCTGCCTGCCTGTAAAGATCTTTTACGGCATCTCCCGGACTTCTGCGGAAATCGGCAGTCAATTGCCTGTCGGCCGCCGTGCCTGTACCCGCCCCTTTATGGGCAGGTTCTGCAAAAACAGCGGTCATGGATGAAACGGTAATCCCTGCCGCCAAAAATGCTGTCATGAGTCTTTTCATCGAAGTCCCTCCGCGCCTTTTATTAAAACAGGTTCTATAATCCGGCCTGTGGCCTGATTGGTATAAATGGCAGTGGCTCCAAGTTGCCCTTTATCTGCTGACGCGATGAAAAAGACATAAAAAGGCGCTTCCACCCCGTACTGTTCCACAAAAAGAAACATGCTTCCATAAATAAACTCGGTCTGTCCATCTTTTTTATAGACGAAACGATTGTTGCCGTCTTCCTTTTTCATGCTTTCCCGGATAGTTTCAAGATTCAAAGTCCGGTTCTCTCCAAGGATATCAATTTTTTCCGGATGGGCTTTTTCCATGGCCCTGATGATTTCATTCCAGCCGGCGATATCTTTCTCTTCCAATTTTACAGATACAACAGCCGCCTGATGAAAAGCATCCCTCGTCTCCATTTGCAGCTGGGAAAATCTGCCGGCTGCAAAAAGTTTTCCGAGCTGCTCGGCCATCATTTTTTCATGGACTGTATCGCCTTTTCCAAATAATCCCATCCGCCTGACAGCAGGAAGGATTTCTTTTTCTGTTTTTTCCTGATTCCACTCTTTCTGCAGTTCTTTTCCCACATATGATTTATCTGCTTCCCGGATGGTCATCTCATTTCCCAGCGGAAGAATATGTCCGTCCGCCATTTTTAAATCGGATGCCAGAGACAGTCCGCCCGCTGCCAAAGCAAGCGTGAGCGCCATGGCACATATATGTTTTTTCATAAATGCTCCTTTCATGAGCTGTCTTTAATCATTTTCTTTCATTATATCAGACCCGTCATGCAGAGTAATAGATTCTTCACTCTGTGTCACTATCCCGTTTCCCGTCTTTCCCATACAGCATTCTTGCAGCCGTTCTGAATGACGATGGGAGGAAAAGGCGTCATAATGAGGGAAACGTTAATCGTCATCCGAAGCGGATGTGAAGGATCTATGCCCTTGATAAGGAAACCGCAGGCACAGCTTGAAAAGCCTGTACCTGAAAACCGCCTTTTTATTCTCCCAACTCGCGGCGGATCAGTTCACTCTTCAATGTCTGCAGCTTGTCGGACAGGTTGATTTCCATCAGATCCGGATTAAGGAGACGTGTATATTCCGGCCAGAGGGTATCTATCTGTTTGTCTGCATAGCGGATGATTTCAGAAAGTGCGGGCAGCGGAAGGTTCCTGCCATTTTCTACGACGGGCTTCAGCAGTTCTTCCACCGTATAAGTGCCTGCTTTCAGCTCTTTCCTGCGCCATTTCGCCGATTCCGTGACAAGGGTAAAGTCGCCGCCGTCCGCCGCTTTTTCATCATGGAGGCAGACAAGGTCGGTAATCATTTTTCCCGTATCTTTTTTATAGAAACGATAGACCGTCTTGATACCGGGGTTCGTCATTTTTTCCACGTCGTTGGAAAATTTCATAACGGGAAGCTCTTTCCCATCCGCTTCTTTCACCGCCATTTTAAAGACGCCCCCCAGAGCGGAAGTACCGTCGGCCGTGATGATTTTCGTACCCACGCCCCACGAGGTGACGGTACATCCCTGCGCTTTGAGGGACTGGATGGTATATTCGTCAAGATCGTTGGAACCGGAAATAATGGCATCAGGGAAGCCGGCTTCGGTAAACATACGGGTCGCTTCCTGAGAGAGATAGGCGATATCTCCGCTGTCGATGCGGATCCCGTATTTCCCGGGGAGCCGCCCCTCTTCTTTCAGTTCTTTAAACACCTGAATTGCATGGGGCACGCCCATTTCAAGAACATTGTAGGTGTCGGCCAAGAGGATGAGATTGTCATGATACTGGCGGACGTATTCGCGGAAAGCATCTATCTCCTCATCAAAGCTCATGACCCAGCTGTGGGCCATCGTACCGAGGACGGGGATGCCGAACCGTTTTCCCGCTTCCACATTGGATGTGCCGTTGAACCCTCCGATCATGGCGGCCCGTGCGCCCCAGAGTCCGGCAGAATGCCCCTGCGCGCGGCGGAGACCGAACTCCATCAGGGCGTCTCTCGGCGCCACGGTGCGCACACGCCGTGCTTTCGTGGCGATGAGGCTTTCATGATTCATAATCATGGATAAACCTGTTTCGAGAAGCATGGCTTCTGTCGTAGTACCGTGGAAACGAAGAAGAGGTTCGCCGGGAAAGACTACAGTGCCTTCCGGTACAGCATAAATATTTCCTTTAAAGCGGAAATCTTTCAGGTAATCAAGAAAGGCGGGATAAAAAATATGCAGACTTTCCAGGTAATCGATATCTTCTTCATCAAAACGGAAATTTTCTACAAACTGCTGGAGATGCTCAAGCCCCGCCACGATGGTGTAGCCGCCGTTAAAAGGATTCTTTCTGTAAAAACGGTCAAACACGACTTTCCGTTCATGGCGTCCTTTGTTGAAAAGGGCATTTGCCATTGTCAATTGGTATAAATCGGTAATCAAGCCATTCATTTTTATTCCGCCTTTCTTTATATACGTATTCTCAAGACTTATCGATTCTTCCTATTTCCCTCATCACGGTAACAGGTCCTTCACATTCGTTCAGGATGACGATTATCGTTTCCCTCACTACAACAGCAAATCCTTTGCTAATGTTTCGTATGACACCTAATGGAAATCATATGCTTCGGCTTTTAACTCACAGCTAATAGCTAACAGCTAATGGCTGACAGCTGACAGCTGACAGCTCACAGCTGATAGCTTTTATCTTCTTACGGCTCCCCTCATCACGGCAACAGATCCTTCGCTCCCGTTCGTATTTAGACTCCATTATAGCACTTCCCCGCCGGCCTTTCAGAAAATGAAAAACGCGCCCGTCACAAGCGCGCTTTCTTTTATAATTCAATTTCTTCCGTCTTTCCGGTAAAATCCGTGATGACCGCGTTTCCCGATGCCAGCCTGAACACGGTATACCTGCCGTCTTTACGAATACCGTCCAGAGACTCCTCACAGCTCCTCAGCATGGCGCGACGCGGTTCCTCCCCTTTATCCTCCCGCAGTTTGCAGGATATGCAGATATTCGACTGATCTGGATGGGTGGCGCAGATTTCCGCGCGGTCGTTCAGAAGAAGCTGTCCGTAAATCTCATCATCTTTATTGAAAAGGAAATGGATTACGCCGCCGCAGACACAGACATTATTCATCGGCCGAAGGCGCGGCCAGATACCGTCCAAAGTAGCCAGATAAAACACACCGCATTGTTTCAGATATTCAGCAATTCTTTCCGCCGCTGCCATACAGATCCCTCCCGTCCTTTATCTCTACATTTATTTTATCATATTCCAAAAGAAATATTTACCTCAATCCCGCTTCCGCTTCTTCTCTGTCCGCCAGGATTTTCACTTCCGTATCCAGATGGGTGAGAATCTCAATGACTTCTTTTCGCGTGTCTGCCGTAGCATTGATGCAGCAGGTCGCCCGCCGGGGATCGATGGTGGTCAGAATGCCGAGATATTCATATCCTTCTATGATACGATTGACGTAGTTCACATCGCCCGGCGTGATTTCTATATAGACTCTGTTATCCACAAGTACGCCTCCGGAGAATAGTATACGGCGGCAGATCCTGCTCTGTCACCATCGTCAGCTCTTCCAGCGGATGGGGCGCTGCCGCCGCCTCTTCACCGTCTTTATTCGTCAGATGTCCGATCGTGACAGGAAATACATCACCTGCCGGAGTAAGACATTCAACGACCTCTCCCGCTTTGAAATAGTTGCGCTGCTGCACTTTCACCGTACCGTTTCCTTTATCCTGCTCCAGAACAAGGCCAATAAAATCATAAGGCTGCTCCGGCTGGGACTTCATATATTCCTGGGCGGAATGGTCGGGGTTCTGGAACGCGAAAGCCGTCGTGTAAGGACGATGGGATACCTTTTCCAGTTCTTCCCGCCATTCCGGACGAACGGAAAATGCCGCTCCCAATTCGTAGTACGAGTCAATCGCTTTCCGGTACGCTGCCACAACCGCCGCCACATAGTAGACACTCTTCATGCGGCCTTCAATTTTCAGAGAAGAAACGCCCGCTTCGATAAGTTCGGGAATATGGTCGATCATACAGAGGTCTTTGCTGTTGAAAATATATGTGCCGTGCTCATCTTCTTCCACGGGGAAATACTGGCCCGGCCGGGACTCTTCCATCACGGAATACTTAAACCGGCATGCCTGGATGCATTCACCCCGGTTGGACTGGCGTTTCCCGTTTGTAAAATAATTGGATAAAAGACAGCGGCCGCTCCAGGAAATACAGAGCGCCCCATGGCCGAATACTTCCAGTTCGATATCCACCCGTTTTCTGATGTCCGCCATTTCCGAAAGGGATACTTCTCTGGCAAGAACGACGCGGGACGCGCCCATATCTTTCCATCTCCTGACAGTGCGCCAGTTTGCCGCGCTCGCCTGCGTGCTCACATGAACCGGCAAATCAGGCGCTGCTTCACGGGCGATATCAAATACGCCGAGGTCGGAAATCAGGACGGCATCCGCATGAATACCCTGTAAATATTTCAGGTATGTGTCAAGTCCTTCCAAATCTTCATTCCGGGGAATGATATTGACCGTGATATACACTTTCTTTCCCATGGAATGGGCATATTCCACAGCCTCTTTCATTTCTTCCCGGGTAAAATTGCCGCCGTAGGCACGGAGACCGAAAGCTTTTCCCGCCATATATACCGCGTCTGCCCCGTAAAGGAGCGCCATTTTCATTTTTTCCATATTTCCCGCCGGCGCGAGAAGTTCCATTCTTTCCACTTGTGTTCCTTTCTTCCCTTATTTCCTTATCTTCCTTGACACCGCAAGACCGTCGCCTTCTTCATGGATAACCGTATCATAATGAGCCTCTACATATTCGAGGTATTCCCGCAGGCGTGTGACAAGCGTCCTGTACCGATGCGCCGCGGGGTCCCCGCTTCGCACCAGTCCGCGGAAAAGAACATTATCCGCCGCGATGACCGCATTTTCCGATAGTTTCGGCTCAATAAGTTTCAAATGGCGGAGGTACTGCCCTTTCGGCCCGTCAAGGTAAACAAAATCATACGGCCCTGCGAGCGTAGAAAGCACTTCTCCCGCATCCCCCAAATGACACCGGACACGCTGCTCGAATCCTGCCGCCTGCATGACGGATACAGCCCGTTCATTCCGCAGGGCATCTATTTCTATGGTATCAATTTCCGCCAGGGGAAAATGCTCTGCCAGAAGCAAAGCGGAATAGCCGATGGCCGTCCCCACTTCCAGTATCTTCTTCGGATCGGCT
>ULNL01006715.1_pt1 | contig 28669 bp, 24 predicted proteins | sample 1951901 | NCBI WGS metagenome assembly ULNL01 (sample SAMEA4835575, study PRJEB28245) | human gut metagenome | biome: gut microbiome; material: fecal sample | place: Denmark | collected 2008
TAATATCAGAAACACTTTTCCGAAAAGGGAGAAATTTAATAGCATAGAAACAGACAATTAAGAAACAAAATCTTAGTTGTCTTTTTTATTTGTGAAAAACATTTACAGCGATAGGGGCAGAAAGGAGACAGGAATCAGAATTCCAAGAATGTTAGACATTGACGTAGCAAATGAAAGAATACTCAAAGAATATATTGATGGACCAACTATATATGATTTAGTGAAAAAAGATGCAATGAAAGATTTGTATTTGGTGCAAATGAGAGAAATGGCAAAGGTAGTATATGAAGCTGGCTTGAATATCGATTATTTTCCGACTAATTTCATTGTACAAGATGAAAAGATCTTTTATATTGACTATGAATGTAACAATTACATGGATGAATGGAATTTTGAAAATTGGGGGATTAAGTACTGGTCTAAGACAACGGAATTTATTGATTATATGGAGCAGCATTAGTTATGTAACTCAAGATTTTGTTCAATCCAAATCTCTTATAATCCTCAAAACTTGTTGATTTTACACGAAAAAAACTATACTATAGATAGTACCTATTATTAGAGTCAGAGCGTAGAGCAGAAAAAGATACGAGGAAGTAATGATGAGAACAGAAGATAAAACAAGAATGACAGAGGGAAGCATTTCCAGAAAAATTATTTTATTTGCGATTCCGCTGTTTCTTGGAAATTTGTTTCAGCAATTGTATAACACGGCAGATTCACTGATCGTAGGAAATTATCTCGGCAGCAATGCGTTGGCGGCAGTCAGCTCATCCGGGAATCTGATTTTTCTGATGGTTGGATTTATCAATGGCATCGCAATGGGTGCAGGTGTTGTAATTGCCAGATATTATGGAGCGAAAGACAAGGAAAATCTGGAGAAATCAATCCACACAACGGTTGCGTTTGGAATTGCAGCAGGAATTGCATTGACAGTGATCGGCATGCTTTTAGCACCGAAGATCCTGGTGTTGATGGGAACACCCGCAGAGGTGCTTCCGGAATCTATCACCTATTTCCGCACTTATTTTGCAGGCTCTATCGGAGTGATCATGTACAATATTTTTGTCGGAATTTTGCAGTCGGTTGGCGACAGCAGACATCCGCTGATTTATCTGATCATTTCTTCCTGTATCAATGTGGTGCTGGATATTTTCTTTATTTCAGGATTGGGGATGGGAGTCGGTGCAGCCGCTTTGGCAACAGCGATTTCCCAATTTATAAGTGCATTCTTATGTCTGATCCATCTTCTGAGAGCAAAAGAAGAATATAGGCTTCAGTTAAATAAAATACGTTTTGACAGCCAGATGCTGTGGCAGATCATACAAAATGGTGTGCCGTCCGGTTTTCAGAATTCTGTGATCGCCATTGCGAATGTTTTTGTGCAGACAAATATCAATGCATTTGGAAAAATGGCGATGGCAGGATGTGGATCTTATTCCAAAATCGAAGGATTTGCGTTTCTGCCGGTGACCTGTTTTACGATGGCGCTGACCACTTTTGTCAGCCAGAACCTTGGTGCAAAGCAGTATGACCGTGCAAAAAAAGGAGCGAGATTTGGCGTTCTCTGTTCGATTATCATTGCAGAATTGATCGGAGTTGTGATTTATACAGCCGCACCGGTGCTTATTGCAGCCTTTAACAGTGAACCGGATGTAGTACATTATGGAGTTATGCAGTCGAGAACCATTGCATTGTTCTATTTTCTGCTGGCTTTTTCCCACTGCATCGCTGCGGTGCTTCGTGGTTCGGGAAATGCATCGGTTCCAATGATCGTCATGCTGTGTGTATGGTGTCTGTTCCGTGTAAGCTATATCACGGTTACGGTTCATTTTATCCCGGATATCCGCGTGATCTTCTGGGCGTATCCATTGACCTGGAGTATTAGTTCGGTCATTTTCCTTGCTTTATTTTTGCGTGGAAAATGGGTGTATGGGTTTGAAAAGAGAAAATAAGCAGCATATCCGGCGTAGGGGAAAAGCTTGACAATTTCAGCTTTACGTCTAAAATAATATCATATGAATTTGAATGAGACTGATGCATAAAAGAATGTATCAGTCTTATCTTATGCAGAGGAGAACCGGAATTTATGAAAAAAAGTGGAACCATGAAAAAAATGCTCACCTATTATAAACCTTACATGCGTGTGTTCTGGACAGACATGTTTTTTGCAACGCTCTCTGCGGCGGTTGCCCTGATCATTCCGCTGGTCGTGCGGTATGTGACCTACAATCTTGTGTACCGTGAGCCGGCAGAGATTTTGCATCAGGCAGCATACATTGCCATTGGACTGTTTGCGCTGGTGGCGGTTGACTGTTACAGTAAATTCTACATTTGTAATTACGGACATGTGATGGGAGCGAAAATCGAGTATGACATGCGTGCGGAAATTTTCGCACATTATCAGAAACTGTCCTTTTCCTTTTATGATGACCAGAAAGTCGGACAGCTGATGAGCCGTATCACAACCGATCTTTTTGATATCAGCGAACTGATGCATCATGGACCTGAGAACATCATTCTGTCCGTGATCAAAATTGCCGGAGCGCTGATCATTCTTGTGAACATCAGCCCGATGCTTGCAGTTGCGGCTTTTGCAATTCTGCCGTTCATGCTGCTCTATGCATTTGTCCTGAATAAAAAAATGCGTCTCGCATTCAAACAGAACCGTGTAAAAATTGCGGACATCAATGCGCAGATCGAGGATAACTTATCCGGTATCCGGGTGGTAAAATCTTTTGCCAACGAAGCGATTGAAAACCGCAAGTTTAAACAAGGCAATGACGGTTTCCTTGCAGCCAAGAAAAACAGCTATTTTTACATGGGAAGTTATCAGGCAGGGCTTGGAGCGTTTACGACACTCATTCAGGTCAGTGTGATCCTGACAGGTACGGTGCTGATCGCAAAAGGCAGTGTGGATGTCAGCGACCTTGTCACATTTATGCTCTATATCAGTGTGTTTACGGATCCTGTCCGCACCCTCATTGATTTCACAGAGCAGTTTCAGAATGGTTATACCGGGTTTGAACGTTTTCAGGAGATCCTCGCCATTCATCCGGATATCGAGGACAAAAAAGATGCAGTGGAACTTAAGGATGTAAAGGGAGATATTACTTTTGAAAATGTTTCATTCCAGTATGAGGAAAACACGGAAAAAGTGTTGAACCATATCAGTTTAAATGTCCCGGCGGGGGCTTACATGGCATTAGTCGGTTCCTCCGGCGCAGGAAAAAGTACGCTCTGTTCCCTCATACCACGTTTCTATGACGTGACGGGCGGCGCAGTAAAAATCGATGGAAAAGATGTGCGTGATCTCACCTTAAAGAGTCTGCGCGACCACATCGGCATTGTGCAGCAGGATGTGTATCTTTTTGTTGGAACTGTTTTTGACAATATCCGTTACGGAAAACCGGATGCGACAAGAGAGGAAGTCATCGAGGCAGCGAAAAACGCCAATGCGCATGAGTTTATCATGTCGCTTCCAAATGGTTATGAGACGGACATCGGACAGCGCGGGATCAAGCTTTCCGGCGGACAGAAGCAGCGGTTGTCCATCGCAAGGGTTTTCCTTAAAAATCCACCGATCCTTATTTTTGATGAGGCAACCTCTGCACTTGACAATGAGAGTGAAAAAGTAGTACAGGATTCATTGGAGAAGCTTGCAAAAAACCGTACCACATTTGTAATTGCACACAGGCTTTCCACCATCAAAAACGCAGAGAAGATCATTGTTTTATCTGAGGATGGTATCGAAGAATCAGGAACACATGAAGAACTGATGGACAGGAAGGGAACTTACGAAAAGCTTTACAATATGCAGTTCCACAAATAAAATGAAAGCAGCAGAAAAAGAGGAGAATTGATATGCCGGAACTTATACGTAAAAAAAAGAAAATGTCATCGTTTGAGATGATCGCATTTGGATTTGCAGGTGTGATATTACTTGGAGCAATTATTTTAATGCTTCCGATCTCATCTTCTGCCGGAGTTGTGACACCGTTTGATAAAACTTTATTTACTGCGACATCAGCTGTCTGCGTGACAGGACTTGTGGTCGTGGATACAGGAAGCTACTGGTCGGCGTTTGGTCAGGCAGTGATCTTACTTCTGATTCAGACCGGTGGATTGGGAGTCATCACTGTGGTTGCATCTTTTTCAATGGTATCGGGGAGAAAGATCTCGTTAATGCAGCGGAGCACGATGCAGGATGCAATTTCAGCACCGAAGGTAGGTGGAATTGTCCGGCTTACGAAATTTATTCTACAGGGAACATTTCTGATCGAATTGGTCGGTGCCATTCTCATGCTTCCTGTATTTTGCAAAGACTATGGATGGAAGGGAATCTGGATGTCGGTCTTCCATTCGGTATCGGCTTTTTGCAATGCAGGTTTTGACATACTTGGAACGACAGAACAGGCATTTCCATCTCTGACAGGATATATTGCCAATCCACTGATCAATCTTGTGATCATGCTTTTGATCGTGATCGGTGGCATCGGATTTCTGACCTGGGATGATTTTTGTACAAACAAATGGAACTTGAAACGTTACCGTCTGCAGAGTAAGATTATCCTCGTTACCACCACTGTTTTAATTTTACTACCGGCTCTTTTTTTCTTTCTAAGTGATTTCGCCGGATTTTCTATGGGAAAAAGAATACTGGCTTCTCTTTTTCAGTCGGTAACTCTTCGAACAGCAGGATTTAATACGGCAGATCTTGGTGCAATGAACGATTCTTCCAAAGCAATCATGATTTTGATGATGCTGATCGGTGGATCTCCGGGATCAACGGCAGGAGGTATGAAGACAACAACGATCGCAGTGCTGATACTGAATGCGTTTGCAACATTCGGAAGAGAACCGGAAACAGAGGTTTTTGGAAGAAGATTTGATAATACAGTGGTAAAAAATGCAGCAACAATCGCTATTTTGTATTTCTTTTTGTTTTTCACAGGTGGAATTGCAATCAGTCAGATAGAACATGTTGCATTATCGGATTGCCTTTTTGAAACAGCATCGGCAGTGGGCACGGCAGGACTTACATTAGGGATCACAACGGAGCTTGGACTGGTATCACATCTGATATTGGTTGTTTTGATGTATCTTGGAAGAGTTGGCGGACTGACACTTATATATGCTGCAATTTCAGTAAAAATCCAGAGTGGGGCAAAAAGACCGCTTGATAAAATAACTGTTGGATAAAGGAGAAAATTATAATGAAAAATATTTTGCTTATCGGACTCGGAAGATTTGGAAAGCATGTTGCATACCAGTTGAATGAGCTTGGACATGAAGTGATGGCTGTGGATGAGAATGAAAATCTTGTCAATGAAATACTTCCGTATGTTACAGACGCACAGATCGGTGACAGTACCAATGAGAATTTTCTGGAGTCGCTTGGAATCAAAAATTATGATATTTGTTTTGTGACGATCGGAGGCAATTTCCAGAATTCCCTGGAGACAACTTCTCTTTTGAAAGAACTTGGCGCTAAAATGGTCATATCGCGTGCAGAGCGGGATGTACAGGCAAAGTTCCTGCTTCGCAACGGAGCAGACGAGGTCATTTATCCGGAAAAACAGATCGCCAACTGGGCAGCGATCCGCTATACGGCAGATCATATCCATGATTATATCGAAGTGGATGATTCTCATGCTATTTTTGAGGTGGAGGTGCCGGGAGGCTGGATCGGAAAAACGATCGGTGAACTGGATATCCGTAAAAAGTACAGCATCAGTATTCTGGCAATCAAAACAGACGGAAAGATGAATATGGCGATTGGTCCGGATATGGAATTAAGCAGTGAAGATACCCTTTTGGTTCTCGGTACATACAAGGATATGCAGAAGTGTTTTCGGATATAATGGATAAAAATAAACAGGGTATAAAATAATTATTAAAAATTGCACAAAATTTGCATTTTGTAAAATAATCGAGTAAAATAGGAATGTTCGGGCAGAAAGTGTGATCCGGACAGACAAAGATAATACAATGTAACCATGATAATCTGCATTCTGCATATTATCAAGACATAAAAAGGAGTGGATTTATTATGACAAAAATTGATATTATTTCCGGTTTCTTAGGAGCAGGAAAAACCACATTTATTAAAAAAATGATCGATGAGGTATTTAAGGGCGAGAAGATCGTTCTGATCGAGAATGAGTTCGGTGAAGTCGGAATCGACGGCGGTTTCTTAAAAGATGCAGGAATCCAGATCACCGAGATGAATTCCGGCTGTATCTGCTGCTCATTAGTAGGTGATTTCGGAAAGAATCTTCACGAAGTGATTGACAAATATCATCCGGACCGCATTCTGATCGAGCCATCCGGTGTCGGTAAGTTATCCGATGTTATGAAGTCTGTGATCGATATCGAGAAAGAGGAAGACGTTAAATTAAACGGACTCGTAACTGTCGTAAATGCTTTAAAAGCAAGCAAACAGATGAAAGCATTCGGTGAATTTTTTAATAATCAGATTGAATATGCTACAGTTGTTGTACTGAGCAGAAGCCAGAATGCAACACCTGAGCAGTTAGAACTTTGTGTAAAACAGATCCAGTCACTGAATCCAAAGGCTGCAATCATCACAACAGCATGGGATGCAATCAAAGGCGAGCAGATCTTAAAAGTGATCGAGGGAGCAGATTCTCTTGAGATGAAACTGATGGCTGAGCAGCATGCCAAAGAAGAGGAAGAGGAGCATGAGCATGAACATCACCATCATGACCACGATCATGAAGACCACGATCATGAGCATGATCACGAACATCATCATGAACATGACGAGAACTGCACCTGCGGATGCCACGATCACGAAGAACATGAGCATGATCACGGCCACGACCATGAACACCATCACGATCATGAAGACCACGACCATGAGCACCATCATGAACATGACGAAAACTGCACCTGCGGATGCCATGACCATGAGCATCATCATCACCATCATGCAGATGAAGTGTTTACAAGCTGGGGAAAAGAGACGCCTCACAAATTCACGAAGGAAAAGATCGAGGATGTATTAAAGACTCTCTGCGAGACAGATGATTACGGAACAATCCTCCGTGCCAAGGGAATGGTAGAAGATGAGAATGGCACATGGATTTATTTTGACATGGTTCCGGGTGAATATGAGCTTCGTGACGGCGAGCCTGACTATACAGGAAGACTTTGTGTGATCGGCTGCAACATTGACGAACACAGATTAGAAGAGTTATTCGGAATTTAATAAGGGAGAATATATATGAACGAAATACCAGTATATTTATTTACCGGTTTTATGGACAGTGGAAAGACCTCCCTCATCAAAGACACCTTATTTGAGCAGGGTTTTGCAAAAGAGGGAAAAAGCCTTGTCATCTGCTGTGAAGACGGCGATGCAGAGTTTACGGATGAAGAACTTGAAAAAAATAATGTAAAACTTGTCATGGTAGACAGTGAGGCAGATTTTACAGAGGACTTTTTGAAAAAAGTAAATACCGAGTACCAGCCGGAGCAGGTATTCTTAGAGTACAACGGAACGTGGCAGATGGGAACACTCATGGATATGGAGCTTCCGAAGCATTGGATGATCGTGCAGCAGCTTGCCACAGTAGATGCAACGACATTCGATATGTATCTTGCAAATATGCGCACGATGATCATGGAACAGCTTTTTTCCGCAGATGTCGTGATCTTCAATCGCTGTGATGACAGCACAGACAAGGGAAAATACCGCAGAAATGTCAAGGCATTAAACCGGAAAGCACAGCTTGTCTATGAGCGTGCGGACGGAACACTTGATGAGAGACCGGAGGAACTGCCATTTGACATTACTGCGGATGAGATTGAAATTTCCGATGCAGATTACGCCATCTGGTATATGGATTGTCAGGAGAATCCGAAAAAATATGAGGGCAAAAAAGTTTCTTTCTTAGCACTTGTATACAATCCGGACAAACTGAAAAAAGGAATTATGGTTCCAGGACGTTTCGCAATGACCTGCTGTGTGGAGGATGTTACCTTTATCGGTTTCAAAACGAAATACGACAGGGAAGATGAAATACCTCACAAATCCTGGATCAATATCACAGCAGAAGTGCATGTGGAATTTGCAAAAGAGTACAAGGGAAAAGGACCTGTTCTTTATCCAATCTCAGTGACACCGGCAGAAAAACCGGAAGATGAACTTGTATACTTTTCATAAACATAAAAAAGGTGTTGACAAAGATACGTTAATGTATTAAAGTAACACCATAAAGAAAAACCGTTGAGAAAGAGTAGTAAGTAATCTGTTGATATTACAGAGAGCTGCAGGTGGTGGGATTGCAGTATGGATCATTTTACTGAATGGACTTTCGAGGGTGACCTGAACAACATACATGAAGCATACAGAGCCATGTATCAGCAGTAGGAGTCACCGGGAACCGAACCCGTTATCAATCAGGCGTGTATGATAGTACATGAGAGAGTGGACCGGATGGTCAAGATGAGTGGTACCGCGATAATAAGATTTTATTACCGTCTCAAGCAACAGCTTGAGACGGTTTTTGTTTACTTGCAAACAAAACCGCAATACATGATTCTTATAACTTTCAAAACGGATTTCTTTCAAAAACATTCTTAAAATTTGGAGGAAAAAATGATGAAGAGAAAAATGATGGCAGCAGTATTGACAATGGCAATGGCAGCAACAATGATCGGTGGATGTGGAAACAGCACAGACACATCCAATGCAGGAAACAGCACGAACACAACAGAGAGCAGTGCAGACGCAGCCGATACCGCAAAGGACACTGCACAGAATACTGCAGACAAAACCGTGTACAAAGTTGGAATCGTACAGTATGTAGATGATGCATCCTTAAACCAGATTGAGAAAGCAATTGAAGCAGAGCTGGATGCAAAAGGAGCAGAACTTGGTGTGACATTTGATTATGCAGATTACACCTATAATGGTCAGGCAGATTCCTCTACCTTAAATCAGATCGCAGCAGATCTTGTGGCAGAGGGCGTCGATGTGATCATTCCGATCGCAACGCCGGCAGCAATGATCATGCAGAACGCAACGGAAGATAATCAGATCCCGGTTGTATTTTCCGCAGTATCAGATCCGGTCGGAGCAGGACTTGTAGCAAGTGCAGATGCTCCGGGTGCCAATATTACAGGAACATCCGATGCAATTGATGTGGCACAGATCATGGATTTCATTTTGGCAGCGGATCCGGATGCAGCAAAAATCGGATTGCTGTATGATAAGAGCCAGGATTCTTCCGCAAGTGCTATTCAGGCGGCAAAAGATTACTGCGATGAACATGGGATTTCCTATGTAGAAAAAACAGGTACAACAACCGGTGAGATCCAGGCAGCAGCAGATTCCCTGGTAGCAGAAAAAGTAGACGCTATTTTTACACCACAGGACAACACTGTTATGACAGCAGAACTTGCGATTTTTGAAAAATTTGCAGACGCAGGTATCCCTCACTACACAAGTGCAGATTCCTTTGCTTTAAACGGAGCATTCTTAGGATACGGCGTCAACTATGAGACACTTGGAACAAAGACAGCAGACATGGTTGCAGACATTCTTGCAAACGGAGCAGATCCGGCCACAACACCGGTAGAAACATTAGACAGCGGTATCGTAACCGTAAATACAGAGATTGCAGAAAAAGTCGGAATCGATTATTCTATCTTTAAAGATATGTGTTCCGAATTGATCGAGACAGTAACAGCAGAGGAGTTTAATTAAGGTATGGGTTCCATTATTACATTATCAATTGTACAGAGTGCATTAGAACTTGGTTTTATCTATGCACTGGTCGCACTGGCATTATTTATATCCTTCAGTATTTTAAACATTGCGGATCTTTCGACCGATGGATGTTTTACATTGGGATGTGCCGTCTGTGCATCGGTGACGCTTGCAGGTCATCCGATATTGGGATTATTTGCAGCGATGGCAGCAGGTGTCTGCTCCGGTTTTGTGACCGCTTTCTTACAGACAAAAATGGGGATTCAGTCCATTTTGGCGGGAATCATCGTAAATACCGGATTGTATACAATTAATATTGCAGTAATGGGATTCGCTTCCAACATGAACTTATTCAACTGTGAATCCGTTTTTACCTGGGCAAAAACAGCGATCGGTGGAACATGGTATAAACTGATCGTGGCTGCACTGATCGTTATCATTGTAGGAGTGCTGATCTCTTTCTTTTTAAATACAAGGCTTGGACTTTCCATCCGCGCAACCGGAGATAATCCGGATATGGTAAGAGCCTCCAGCATTAATACAAGTGCCATGATCACGATCGGACTTTGTGTTGCAAATGCCCTGACCGGTCTTTCCGGCGGTCTGCTTGCACAGTATCAGAAATCCTGTGATATCAATCTTGGAACCGGAATGGTAACGATCGCACTCGCCAGCCTGATCATTGGGGAATCTATCATTGGAAAAGGCGGTATGTTACAGCGTGTGACCGGCGTTATTTTAGGAAGCTGCCTATATCGTTTTATCGTGGCAGTTGCCCTGAGATTAAATGTACCGGCAGAGTGTTTAAAACTTGTTTCTGCAATCATTGTAGCCGTGGCAATTGCATTCCCATATCTGAAAAAGCAGATGAATTTTTACCGGCAGAAGCGTGCCGCAAAGGCTCAGAACCAGATATACGTTCAGGAGATTATGAAAAATGACAGTGAAGGAGGAGAAAGATAATGGCAGAGAAGAACGCAATGCTTGTGATGCGCGATGTCAGCAAAACTTTTAATCCGGGAACTGTCAATGAAAAATGTGCATTAAAAAATCTGAATCTTACATTGAAGCAGGGAGAGTTTGCAACGATCGTAGGAAGCAACGGAGCCGGAAAATCAACGCTGTTTAATGCGATAACAGGAGTCTTTTTTGCAGACAAAGGACTGATCATGCTGGATGGTGAGGACATTACCTATCAGAAAGAGCATGTCCGCAGTAAAGTGATTGGTCATTTGTTTCAGGATCCATTGAAGGGAACTGCACCACATATGACGATCGAGGAGAATATGGCGCTTGCCTACCTGCGCACGACTACTTCAAAGAATGCCTATTTCAGCCGGATCAAGGCTGCGGACAAGAAAAAATTCAGAGAGCAGCTCGCACTGCTTGACATGGGGTTAGAAGACCGTATGAAGCAGCCGGTCGGACTTTTGTCCGGTGGACAGCGTCAGGCACTCACACTTTTGATGGCAACGATGGTGACTCCTAAGATTTTGCTGCTGGATGAGCATACCGCAGCTTTAGACCCTGCCACCGCAGAGAAAGTACTGAACCTCACAAAAAAGATAGTGTCAGAGCAGAACATCACCTGCCTTATGGTCACGCACAACATGCATCAGGCGCTTGAACTTGGAAACCGTACCCTCATGATGGATTCGGGAAATATTGTGCTGGATGTTTCCGGGGAAGAACGGGAAAAGATGTCAGTGGATGATCTGTTAGAGCAGTTTGCAGTCCGTGCCGGAAAGGCATTGGATAATGACAGAATTCTGTTTTCCAAAGTGGAGGCATAATAGTGGTGTAGTAAGAATAGAAGCTATAAATAATTGGTATGTTTCAATTATATGAAAAAGCAATAAAACAAGGGAAAAGCCGTTGAAATCTAACGGCTTTTCCTTTATTATATAAAGTAATGCTAAAAAAATGTATATTTTCATAGGAGATTCGTGATTAAGAAAAACGATTACAGAGATGAAAAAGGCAGTGAGTATATACAAGGAGGAATAACATGTATCCAATCGTTAGAAGAGAAAAACTGGCAGACAAGATCTATCTTATGGATGTCAAGGCTCCTCGTGTTGCGCAGTATTGCGAACCGGGACAGTTTGTTATTGTAAAAATTGATGAGGAGGGTGAACGTATTCCACTTACCATCTGTGATTACAATAGAGAAGAGGGAACAATCACAATCGTATTCCAGACCGTAGGAGCTTCCACAGAGCGTATGGTAAGCTTACAGGAAGGGGATGCTTTTGAAGATTTTGTTGGACCTTTGGGATGTCCATCTGATCTGATTCATGAAGATATTGAAGAATTAAAGAAAAAGAAAATTTTATTTGTTGCAGGTGGTGTTGGTACAGCTCCGGTTTATCCTCAGGTAAAATGGCTGCATGAGCACGGCGTTGACTGTGATGTTATCATGGGTTCCCGTAACAAAGATTTACTTATCTTAGAGGATGAGATGAAAAAAGTTGCCACAAACCTTTATGTGACAACGGATGATGGCTCGTACGGTTTCAAGGGAACCGGTACTGCACAGCTGCAGGAACTCTGGGATAATGGTAACCGTTATGACCACTGTGTGGCAATCGGACCAATGATCATGATGAAATTTGTCTGCAAACTGACAAAAGAATTAGGAATTCCAACGGTTGTTTCCATGAATCCGATCATGGTAGACGGAACCGGAATGTGTGGTGCCTGCCGTCTGGTTGTAGGCGATGAGGTAAAATTTGCATGTGTAGACGGACCGGAGTTCGACGGACATCTGGTTGATTTTGACCAGGCAATGAGAAGACAGGCTCAGTATAAGACCGAAGAGGGAAGAGCCATGCTGAAATTACAGGAAGGTGCAACACATCACGGTGGATGCGGCAATTGTAACAGTTAAAAATCAGAAATTTTGCAGATCAGAGAGAAAACTGTCTGGTCAGTTACATAGAATCAGGAGGAAAAAATGGACGTATTAACTAGAGTTCCGGTTCGTGAGCAGGAGCCAGCCGTTCGTGCAGCGAACTTTGAAGAAGTATGTTTGGGATATAACGAAGAAGAGGCAATGGCAGAAGCTGCCCGCTGCTTAAACTGTAAAAATGCACAGTGCATGAAAGGATGTCCGGTATCTATCAATATTCCGGGATTTATCGCAGAAGTCAAAGAAGGTAATTTTGAGGCTGCTTACCATGTGATCAGCGAGTCTTCCGCACTTCCGGCAGTCTGTGGCCGTGTATGTCCACAGGAGACACAGTGCGAGGGAAAATGTATCCGTGGAATCAAAGGAGAGCCTGTAGCGATCGGTAAATTAGAGCGTTTTGTTGCAGACTGGGCAAGAGAACATGGCATTAAACCGAAAAAGGCAGAAAAGTTAAATGGACATAAAGTAGCAGTGATCGGCTCAGGTCCGGCAGGTCTTACCTGTGCAGGAGATCTTGCAAAGCTTGGTTATGATGTGACGATTTTCGAGGCATTACATCAGGCAGGTGGTGTGTTAGTTTATGGTATCCCTGAATTCCGTCTTCCAAAGCAGAAGGTTGTTGCCGCTGAAGTGGAAAACGTGAAAGCATTAGGGGTTAAGATTGAGACCAACGTTGTCATCGGTAAATCCGTTACAATTGATGAGTTGATGGACAACGAGGGCTTTGAGGCAGTTTTCATTGGTTCCGGTGCAGGACTTCCAAGATTTATGGGTATTCCTGGTGAGCAGGCAATGGGTGTATTCTCAGCCAATGAGTTCTTAACAAGAAATAACCTTATGAAAGCGTTCTTAGACAATTACGATACACCGATCAAAGCTGGTAAGAAAGTTATTGTAGTCGGCGGTGGTAACGTGGCAATGGACGCTGCAAGAACAGCAAGAAGACTTGGCGCAGAGGTACATATCGTATATCGTCGTGGTGAGGAAGAACTTCCGGCACGTAAAGAGGAAGTACACCACGCAAAAGAGGAGGGTATCATCTTTGATCTTCTCCAGAATCCAACCGAATTATTAGTGGATGAAAACGGTTGTGTAAAGGGTGCAAAAGTGATCAAAATGGAACTTGGCGAACCGGATGCTTCCGGAAGAAGAAGTCCGGTTGAGATTCCGGGCTCTGAATATGAGATCGAGGCAGATACTGTGATCATGTCACTTGGTACTTCTCCAAACCCTCTGATCTCATCCACTACAAAAGGTCTTGATATCAACCGCAGAAAATGCATTATTGCGGAAGAAGAGACCGGTGCAACTTCCAAAGAAGGTGTTTATGCCGGTGGTGACGCTGTGACAGGTGCAGCAACTGTTATCCTTGCGATGGGTGCCGGTAAAGCAGCAGCTAAGGGTATTCACGAATATCTCAGCAACAAATAAAAACAGACAGGACAGGGCAGGTGCTGAATGGATCATACATTTGGCACCTGTTTTTTTTCTGTAAGTATTCCAAAGAAAACCCAAAGTTTTATTAATATTTTATGAAGAGGGTAGCAAAATTGCAGGGTTTATGTATATAATAGAACACGCTACGCAAGAAAGAAATACGAGAGAGGTTACCGATAGATGAAGGAGCAGAATCAGCGCCAGATACATAATCAGACAGAATTAGACGAAAGAAGACTGAGACAGAAAAAGCTTGTACGGAAAAGAAAAATCGTTTTGAGTGTAATGCTTTTGACATCTTTTTTACTGGGATGTGTCTGTGGAAGATATTTTCCTGAGATCAAACTTGGAAAAACAGAAGAAGTGCTGGCATCAGCGCAGGATAACTCCGATGAAGATAAAAAAGAAAATCAAATTACAAATGACGTGGGAATAGAGAACGAAAAACTGACAGATAATGCAGAATCATCAGAGATCGAAGAACCGGCAGACAGCGAAGAAACGAACGATCCGTTCGCGGAGATTCCACAGGTTGTGTTATCAAAACCGGTAGATTATTCCTTGAATCAGGCAATCAGACAGTTAGAAAAGATGGAAGCGTCAGATGAACGCTACGCACAGATTGTGGAAAATGCAGAGAAATATCCGGAAAAATTACTGATCAATCTGGCAAATAATCCAGAAATGATCGCATTTGTAGCTGATTACAAAGGGAACACAAGGGATTATGATAAAGCAGAACTGACAGAGAAAGAGTTACAGGAAGAATATCCGCTCTTTTTACAGTGGGATAAACGCTGGGGCTGCCTTGCATATGGGGATGACAGCAATGTTGCAATCAGCGGATGCGGTCCGACAACACTGGCGATGGCAGTAGTTGCACTGACTGGAAACGAGGAGGCAACTCCGGCTGCAATCGCAAAATTTGCCATGCAGGAAGGTTACTATATGTCCGGCACAGGAACGATGTGGTCGCTTATGACAGAGGGGGCGGCAGCTTACGGTGTCCGCTCCGAGCAGATCAATATCAGCCAGATTGAGATCAAACAGCACTTAGATCAGGGAGACATCGTGATCTGCTCCGTGCGGCAGGGAGATTTCACTACAGGGGGACATTTTATCCTGCTCTATGATTATGATGATGAAGGATTTTCCATTAACGATCCGTTTTCTTTATACCGCAGTGGTCAGAAATGGGACTATGGAAAAATCAGAAGCCAGATCAAAGCTGTCTGGGCATTAAAAGCAAAATAAAGAACAATTAGCGATTGTTCAAATAGTTTAATAAAAAACAGGGCATACTAAAGCATCATAAAGTGAGATGGAGAGATGCAGAATGTGCCAGAATATGAGTGGACTGTCCACTGCTGAAGTGGAATTTCGGAAAAAGGCAGGGTTGTCGAATGAAAGCGTAGATTCTTCCACAAAGACCGTGGCACAGATCATCCGCTCAAATGTTGTAACTTATTATAATCTTATTTTTTTGATCATTACGATCCTTCTGATCGTGGTGGGGTCTTTTCGGGATCTTACTTTTTTACCTATTATTATTGCTAATATGTTGATCGGGATCATCCAGGAGCTGCGTTCTAAAAAGATCCTGGATGATCTTACAATATTAAACACACCGAAAATTACGGTCCGGCGGGATGGAAGTGAGCAGGAGGTTTTGGCGGATGAACTGGTGCAGGATGATGTGATAACGCTTTCGGCGGGGGGACAGATCCCGGCGGACGCACTGGTGTTATCCGGCAATATCACGGTCAATGAGGCTTTGATCACAGGGGAGGTCGATGAGATTATAAAAAAAGAGGGAGATCCGCTTTTCTCGGGGAGTTTTGTGATATCGGGAGAGTGCCTGGCAAAACTCGAAAAAGTGGGAAAAGATTCTTATATTTCAGGACTGATGTTACAGGCAACGCAGACAAAAGAGGGCGAGCAGTCGGAGATGATCCGGGCGTTGAACCGCCTTGTGCAGACCGTGGGCGTGATCATTTTGCCGATCGGGGCGATCCTGTTTTTACAGCAATACTTTTTTTCCGGGGCAACGATGAAAGATAGTGTGACGGGCATGGTGGCGGCTATTCTCGGAATGATCCCGGAAGGCCTGTACCTTCTTGCAAGTGTGGCGATGGTGGTGTCGGTGATGAGGCTTGGAAAACAAAAGGTACTGATCCATGACATGAAATGTATCGAGACACTGGCGCGGGTAAATGTGCTGTGCGTGGATAAGACCGGAACCATTACCGTGCCGGAAATGGAAGTGGCACAGTTTATCCTTGCAAAAGACCAGAACCTTGCAGCGAAAGAACAGGAAGCAGACCAGCAATCGGAAGACAAAAATAAAATTGCAAAGCTGCTCTCTGACTGTGTGCGTGCCCTGCCGTGCGACAATGCAACGATGGAGGCATTGCAGCAGTATTTTACGGAGCCGATGGAAAACAGTGCAGAAAAAATCGTCCCGTTTTCGTCTGCCACAAAATACAGCGGAGTGGTTCTGGCAGGAAAAGCTTATGTGGTCGGCGCACCGGAATTTGTGCTGCGGCAGGATTATGCGGCTGTTCAGGGAACAATCGAAGTATTTCTGGAAAAGGGATATCGTGTGCTTGTATTTGCAGAGTATGAGGGGAATCTGGATGGAAAAGAACTGACAGAAAATGCAACTCCCATTGCATTTATCCTGCTCAACAATGCAATTCGTGAGGGGGCAATGGATACATTCCGTTACTTTTCCAAGCGGGGAGTGGAAGTGAAAGTGATCTCCGGGGACAATCCGGTCACGGTATCGGAGATTGCAAAGAAAGCGGGAATCCGCCATGCGGAAAAACAGGTGGACGCAGCAACGTTGAAAACAGCGGAGGCAGTGCGGAAGGCAGCAAAAAAATACACGGTGTTCGGCAGGGTGACACCGGAGCAGAAACGTCTTCTGGTGCAGGCATTAAAAGAGCAGGGAAAGACCGTGGCAATGACCGGAGACGGCGTGAACGATATTCTTGCGTTAAAAGATGCAGACTGCAGCATTGCGATGGCATCAGGCAGTGAGGCGGCTTCGCATGTGGCACAGCTTGTGCTGCTCGATAACGATTTCAATAAAATGCCGGCGGTTGTCATGGAAGGGCGTCGGGTGGTGAACAACATCGGGCGCACTGCCAGCCTTTATCTGGTCAAGAACATTTTCTCCATGCTCTTAGCCGTATTTTCCATGCTGTTTCTGATTGATTATCCGCTGGAGCCATCGCAGGTGTCGCTCATCAGTGTTTTTACGATCGGGATTCCGTCATTTTTTCTGGCGCTGGAGCAGAACCGGAATCAGATTCATGGGCATTTTCTTACCAATGTCCTGATCCAGGCGCTTCCGGCTGGGATTACAGATTTTATCGTGGTGAGCGGTCTGGTGATTTTTTGCAGGGAGTTCGGAGTGGAAAAAGAGTGCGTTTCCACGTCGTGCACGATTCTGATCGCAGTTGTCGGTTTCATGATCCTTTATCATATAGCAAAACCGATGACAACACCGCATGCGATCCTGATCGCAGCGATGGTCATCGGCTGGTTATTCTGTATGCTGTTTTTCAGTGAACTGTTTGCAATCACGGCGGTCACAGGAAAATGTGCAATGCTCATGATCGTGTTCGCAGTCATCACGGAGCCAGTGTTCCGGTATCTGATACAGCTTGTGGAGACTGTTCAGAAGTGGGGTGGAAAACTAAAATTTTAGTCCGATGAACCGGAATGTTTTTTCCGGCTCTGTTTTTCCCAGATAAAATACGTTACGATCAGAAGGATTCCGGTGAACAGCCATGTGATCGGGCTTGCCAGACGGACTGCCCAGTAACCGAACGGATTTAAGGTGACGGCGATCACGATAATACGGCACACCATTTCCACAACACCGCTTAACATTGGAACAAGTCCGCGGTTTAAGCCCTGCAGGGCGTTCCGGTAAAGGAAAATCCATGCGAGCGGCAGCATGAAGAAACTGATGGTGTTCAGATACTGCATGGCATAGTTGAAAATTTCTTCAGAAGGATTGCTCACAAACCAGCTCACAATAAAACGTCCGCCGAATACGCAGATGGCAGAGGCAGCAAGCGAGATAAAAATGCAGATGAAAAATCCTTTGCGCATTCCCTCGTAGATACGTTTGTATTTTCCTGCGCCGAGGTTCTGACCGCAGTAGGTGGCAATCGCAGTGCCGAGTGTCGGCATGGTCTGGGTGGAGAGGTTTTCCACTTTGGAGGCGGCAGTGAAGGCAGCCACAACACTGGAACCGAAAATATTGACTGCACCCTGCAGGATCATGGTTCCGATAGCGGTGATGGAATAGTTGAGCGCCATCGGAATACCGATGGAAAGCATATTGAACACACCGTATCCGTCGAGATAGTAATCTTCCCGGCTGGTTTTTAAAATGTCGAATTTGCGGAACATATAAATAAAGCAAAGCAGTGCGGAGACACCCTGCGCAATGATCGTTGCATAGGCAGCGCCTGCGGTTCCAAGTTTTACGACGACGATCAAAAACAGGTCGAGCACAATATTTAAAAAGGAAGAGAGAATCAGGAAATACAGCGGTGTTTTGCTGTCGCCGATCCCTCTTAAAATACCGGCGGCAACGTTGTAGGACATCGTGAGCAGGATACCTGCGAAAATGACTTTAATATAAGAGTCTGCGAGTCCTAAGATATTGTCCGGTGTTTTCATTAAAATAAGAAACTGTCTGGAAGCTGCCACCGTAGGGATAGTCAGAAGTAACGATACAATGGCAGTCAGTATCAGGGAGAGTGCGACATAATGCTTTAACAGCTTGAAATCTTTTGCACCGAAGGCGTGGGAGACCATAACGCCAAATCCCTGCGCAATACCATTTGCAAATCCTAATACAAGGAACATCAGACATCCGGTAGAGCCTACCGCAGCCAGAGCATCCTCACCAAGATACTGCCCGACAATGATCGTATCCACCATGTTATAAAACTGCTGAAAAATATTTCCCAGTAAAACCGGAACGGAAAAAAGTAAGATCATTCTGAGCGGGCTTCCCATTGTCATGTCTTTTGTCATAATCTGTACTCCTTGATTTATAAAATAGTTAAAAATCTGTCCGTGTTTTTTAGCCTCAACACGCATATTCTTTACGTTTCAGCAACTTAGTATAAGGCATGGACCGCAAAAAGACAATGTTTATTTTTGCGAAAAAATATAAATTTTTTGTTTTCGCAAAAGAAAAGATTTTTTCGTGGGAAACTGTTATAATAAGAAAGCAATTATTTGCAAGTCACAGTAAAATCACGGAGTAAAATAATGCAGACAAACCTCGAATACTACAAAATTTTTTATTATGTATCCAAATACAACAGTATCTCCCTCGCAGCAGAGGCACTTTCCATCTCACAGCCGGCAGTCAGCCAGGCAGTCAAGCATTTAGAAAGTGATCTTTCCTGTGCTCTCTTTGTGCGGACATCCAAAGGCGTGCGCTTGACAAAAGAAGGCGGACTGCTTGCAGAATATGTGAGAAAAGGATATGAGACAATCCTTACCGGGGAGAAAAAACTCTCGGAGATGTTAAACTTAGATGCCGGAGAAATCTGTGTGGGGGCTAGTGACATGACATTGCAGTTTTATCTGCTTCCTTATTTAGAAGCGTTCCATGATGCATTTCCACAGATCAAGGTGACCGTGACGAATGCCCCGACACCGGAGACGTTGAAACATTTACAGGACGGAAAAATTGATTTTGGAATTATCAGTACCCCGGTGAACAATAAATATGATTTTAAAATGACACCTGTCCGCAAAATTCAGGATGTCTTTGTGGCGGGAAAAAAGTTTGAGTACTTAAAGGGTGGGAAATTAAGCTATAAAGAGCTTGAAAATCTTCCGGTCATGTGCTTAGAGGGCAGCACTTCCACAAGAAAATATGTGGAGGATTATCTGGCAGAGCGCGGCACATTTGTCCGGCCGGAATTTGAACTTGCGACGAGCGATATGCTCATTCAGTTTGCAGTGCGCAACCTCGGTGTTGCCAGTGTCGTGTCGGATTTCGCAGAAAAATATATCGAAAGCGGGGAATTATTCGTATTGAAATTTGACAGGGCGATACCGGAACGCGAGTTTTGCATTGTCTCAAACGAGCGTGCGCCGATGTCGGCAGCGGCAGAAAAATTATATGATTTTCTGCCTGTTCCGTAGTGAAAAAATGTCAGAAAAAGTTCATCAATTCTTCATCAATCTTAATAGAATATCAATGGGATTACGGGCAGTAATATGATAAATTTATATGCAGGATCAGGATATTTAGGGGGAAACGTCAATGATGCGTTTATTATCAATCGGGATAGATTGTGTCTCAGCTGCTATTTTTGTGATTCCTGCTTTGGCTATTTTGCAGTGTACAATCTACAGGAAATGGGAATTTAAACCATTTTGTGTAAAACTGATATTTGCATTTTATGTGATTGCTTTGTTTTCAGTTGTGGGTGTTCCTGCGGTTGTGACATTTCAGATAGATTTTGGTCTGAATCTGATACCGTTTATAGACATTGTAAACAGTCCGTTTGCATATATGAAAAATACGATTTTGAATATCATTTTATTTATACCGATGGGATTTTTTGTACCTGCGGTCTGGAAGAATTACCGGTCTTTCAAAACCATGTTTTTCATGGGACTCGCGGTATCACTGGGGATTGAACTATTACAGATATTTACATTCAGGCTTACGGATATTGATGATCTGATCACCAATACGGCAGGAACTGTGCTGGGATATGAAATAAGCAGAAGATTTTCTTTTCCGTTCTCTTTAAAATCAGTGGATTCGAAAGGAATTTTGGTACGATATGAACCTGTCCTGATTCTGGCAGTTACGCTTTTGGTTTCCATGTTTCTGAAACCAATGGTGTCTGATGGCATATGGAATATTATAATATAATAAACAATTATATCAAATATAATGAATATTAATTTTACTTATGACATATATTCGTGTATAATCATAAAGTAAAAACAGGAAAGTGTGATGGTTTTTACAGACCATCACTTTTTTTATGCAGGAGGAAAATCAAATGGTTACAGCAGTAGTAGGCGCTAACTGGGGCGACGAGGGAAAAGGAAAAATCACAGATATGCTTGCAGATGAAGCGGACATCGTTATCCGTTTTCAGGGTGGAGCAAATGCAGGTCACACCATCGTAAACAACTATGGTAAATTTGCATTACATACATTGCCATCCGGTGTATTCCACAGCCACATCACCAACATTATCGGAAACGGTGTCGCACTGGATATCCCGAAAGTAATGAGTGAGATCAAATCGATCACAGACCGCAATGTGCCTGCACCAAAAATCATGATTTCAGATAGAGCACAGATGGTTATGCCTTACCACGTTCTTTTCGATCAGTATGAAGAGGAGCGTCTTGGAAAGAATTCTTTCGGTTCTACCAAGTCCGGTATCGCACCATTTTATTCAGACAAATATGCAAAGATCGGTTTTCAGGTAAGTGAGTTATTCGATGAGGAATTATTGCAGGCAAAAGTAAAACGTACCTGCGAGACAAAGAACATTATGCTTGAGCATATGTATCACAAACCATTATTAAAAGAAGAAGAGTTATTAGCTACTTTGCATGAGTACAGAGACATGGTCGCTCCATATGTCGGAGATGTTTCTTTATTCTTAGACAAAGCGATTAAGGAAGGCAAAAAGATCTTATTGGAAGGCCAGCTTGGTACTTTAAAAGATCCGGATCACGGAATTTATCCAATGGTAACATCTTCCTCTACTTTAGCAGCATACGGTGCGATCGGAGCAGGCATCCCACCATATGAGATCAAGAAGATTGTAACAGTAAGTAAAGCATACTCTTCCGCAGTAGGAGCAGGAGCATTCGTTAGCGAGATCTTTGGAGATGAGGCAGACGAACTGAGAAGACGCGGCGGAGACGGCGGTGAATTCGGAGCAACAACCGGACGTCCAAGAAGAATGGGATGGTATGACTGTGTTGCAAGTAAGTATGGATGCCGTCTGCAGGGAACAACGGATGTAGCGCTTACCGTACTTGACGTATTAGGATACTTAGATGAGATCCCGGTATGTGTTGGATACGATATCGACGGAGAAGTAACCACAGACTTCCCTGTAACTGCAAAATTAGAGAAAGCAAAACCAGTATTCAAAAAACTTCCGGGATGGAAATGTGATATCCGTGGAATTAAGAAATACGAGGATCTTCCGGAAAACTGCAGAAATTACATTGAGTTCATTGAAGGACAGATCGGATACCCGATCACAATGGTTTCTAACGGACCGGGAAGAGAAGATATCATTTACCGCAATAAATAAAGAGACTGAGGCAGGCGTGCAGTGGCACCCTGCCTTTTGTGACAAAACATGGAGGATTGTATGGTAAAGAATATAATTTTAGATGTCGGGAAAGTTCTTGTGGCGTGGGAGCCGGAAGACGCAATGAAAAAACTTGGATTTGATGATAAGACAGTGAAAGTGGTAGCGGATGCTACGGTCAATACTCCGGTCTGGCTTGAGACAGACCGTGGCGTGTGGTCAGATGAACAGATCCTTTCTGCTTTTTATGAGAAGGCACCGGAATATAAAAAAGAGATCAATCTGTTCTGGAATCATCTGGAACTGGCAATCACACAGTTTTCCTATACGAAAGAATGGATTTCCAATATGAAAAAAGAAGGCTTGCATGTGTATATTCTTTCTAACTATGGAGATTGGACTTATCAGAGAACGAAGGACAATGCGCTGGATTTCTTACCGTTGACAGACGGCGATATCTTTTCTTACAGTGTGAGACAGGTCAAACCGGATGTGGAAATCTATGAGACATTATTAAAAAAATATCAGCTCACAGCGGATGAGTGTGTATTTATCGATGACCGGATGGAAAATATCGAGGGAGCCGAAAAAGCCGGAATCCACGGAATCTGCTTTGAGACGATCGGGCAGGTGAAAGAGGATCTGAAGAAATACAATATATATGTCTAAATAACAGGTATTTAAGAAGAGAAAAAATCGTCGTTTCACAAAGTTATCACATTTTTTTCCAAAAGAAAACACATTTTTTCGATAAGATAATACTATCGAAAACCGACAGTTGCGAAATTCGTGAAAACAGACGGATTTCGCGATTTTCATGCGAGCCGGAAGTAAGGAGGAAAAGATTGTGATCGAGATCAGCCATCTGGTAAAAAAATATGGCGACCATATTGCAGTGAATGATCTGACATTGACTGTGGAACCAGGAAAAATTTATGGATTTTTAGGACCAAACGGCGCCGGAAAATCCACCACGATGAACATTATTACAGGGTATTTAGGTGCAACCAGCGGAGAGGTGAAGATCAACGGATTTGATATTTTTGCACAGCCGGAAGAAGCAAAAAAATGTGTGGGATATCTGCCGGAGATCCCGCCTCTTTATGTGGATATGACAGTCAGGGAGTATCTGAACTTTGTGGCAGAGTTAAAGAAACTCGAAAAGGGTCGGAGAAATAAATATGTGGAGGAGGCGATGGTGACGACCGGAATCACTGCACAGCAGTCAAGACTGATCCGTAACCTGTCAAAAGGCTACAGGCAGAGAGTCGGATTTGCACAGGCAGTGTTAGGGTATCCGGAGATCATCATTCTGGACGAACCGACGGTCGGACTTGATCCAAAACAGATCATAGAGATCCGTGACCTCATCAAAGAACTTGGCAAAAATCATACGGTTATTTTAAGTTCGCACATTTTGTCTGAAATATCTGCAGTGTGTGATCACATTTTCATTATTTCCAAAGGAAAATTAGTGGCAGGCGATTCCACGGAGAATCTGATGAAACAGATGTCCGGGGCGCAGGAGATCGAACTTCTGATCAAAGGAGACAATGCGGCAGTGCAGGAGACATTCACCGGGATCGCAGAAGTTGAAAAATGCATTCCATTAGAGCAGAAGGACGAAGCGTGTGTACATCTGAATCTGATCGCAAAACCGGGAATGGATATCAGGGAACAGGTGTTTGCTTCCTGCGTCAACCATGGATTTGTCATTCTGCAGATGAATCCCGTTTCAAAATCTCTTGAGGATGTGTTCCTTGAACTCACGGAAAAAGAGGGGACACAGAAGGAAGTTCTGCCGGAGAAAAAACTCCATTTTGTAAAGCCTCATTTTGGAAAAGAGAGTAAGGAGGACGGGAAATAATGTTTGCAATATTAAAAAGAGAAGTAAAAGCTTACTTTCAGACGGTGACAGGATGGTTGTTTATTGCAGCAGTTCTTGTACTCTATGGACTATATTTTTATGTTTACAATCTGCGCGCAGGCTATCCTTATATTTCTTACTCACTGTCGGCAATCGCATTTATCATGCTGATCACGGTACCGGTGCTGACTATGCGCAGTTTTGCGGAGGAACGCCACAGCAGAACAGACCAGTTGATCCTGACTGCACCGGTATCTGTGGGAAAAGTAGTATTGGGAAAATATCTCGCAATGGCTTCCGTATTTACCATAGATATGGTGATCATTGCGATCACACCATTGCTGTTAATGTCTTACGGAACGATCCCATTAGGGGAATCCTATGCAGCAGTGCTTGGATTCTGGCTGTACGGCTGCGCCTGCATTGCCGTTGGCATGTTTATTTCCTCATTGACCGAAAGCCAGGTGATTTCCGCAGTTTTGACATTTGTTGCATTATTTGCCGGCTATATGATGGGAAGCATCTGCAATCTGATCTCAGAGAGCGGGAATCTTCTGACAAAAATTTTAGGCTGCTACGATCTTTACACGCCGCTCGATAACTTTATGAATGGAACACTGGATGTAGCGGGAATTGTCTATTACGTAACGATCATTGCATTACTTTTGTTCCTGACAGGGCAGTCTGTTCAGAAACGCCGCTGGAGCATCAGTTCCAAAAAAATATCGACAGGTGTTTTTTCAACGGGAATGATCATTGCAATGGTGGCAGTGACTGTTGTTGTGAACCTGTTCGTGGCAGAACTTCCGGCAACATGGACATCCATTGATGTCACTTCAACGAAAATTTACTCCATCACAGATGATACGAAGGATTATCTGAAAGGTCTCGACGAGGACGTGACAATTTATGTGCTGGTGTCCGATGCATCAAAAGACACAAAGCTGGATGAGACATTACAGAGATATGAATCCCTGTCGGATCACATCAAAGTTTCCTATATCAATCCGGCTGCAAACCCGGCTTTTGCAGCACAGTATACAGACAGTTCTGTGACTTCCAACAGCATGATCGTTGTGAGCAGTGCAAGATCCAGAGTCATTGATTACAATGATGTGTATACCTATAGTTATGATTACAGCAGTTATTCCAGAAGCATTGATGGATATGATGCAGAGGGACAGCTTACAAGTGCAATCCAGTATGTGACCATGGATTCGACAGAACTTCCGGTGATCTATCAGGTGTCCGGACATGGGGAAACAGCTTTGACCGGTGGCTTTACAGAGGCAATTGAAAAAGCAAATATCACTTTATCTGACCTTGCATTATTAAAAGAGGATGCGGTTCCGGAAGATGCAGCAGCACTTATTATCAATGGACCGACGACTGATTTTTCGGAGGACGATGCCAACAAAGTGATCGATTATATCAATCAGGGTGGAAAAGTGCTGATCACCTGCAATTTCCAGGCACAGGGTTTGGAAAACTTCGAGTCGATCCTGTCAGCCTGCGGAATGGAGCGTGTTTCCGGCATTGTCATGGAAAATGATAAATCCTATTATTACAGCAATACACCGTATTACCTGCTTCCTGACGTAAATTCAAGTGCATATACAAGTTCCGTCAGCGGTTCATATATCTTTGCTCCATACAGCGAGGCAATCACCTATGGGGAAGATACAGATGATACAACTTATACAGCATTATTGGAGACGACAGATAAAGCAGTATCCAAGACAGATGCAGTAAATGCAACAACATCAGAGCTGGAGGAGGGAGATGCTGCAGGACCATTTGCGGTTGCGGTTGCCATGGAAAAAACAATCGATGAAGATACAGTCGCAAAAGTAGTGGTCGCCGGATCTGTGGAAATGTTTGCAGACAGTGCAGACCAGATCGTTTCCGGAAATAACAGCGCAATGTTTACAGATATCATTGCCCAGATGGTTGGCGATTCTGATCTTGTGACAAGTGTGATCCCAACAAAAGATTACACGCTCAGCGCCATCACGGTGGATGCGGCGGCAGGGATTCTGTATGGGCTTGGTCTGATGATCGTGCTTCCGGTCATTATGATGATTCTTGGAATTGTGATATGGGCATCAAGAAGAAAAAAATAAAACAATAGATGATAGAAAATCAAGATTGGAGACAGATAGAATATGAAAAAACAGAAAATTCAGTTTATTGTAATTCTGATCGTGCTGGCAGTGCTTATCGCTGCCACCTTCGGAATGAAATGGTATAACAAAAATAAAGAGGAAGAGAAAACAGCGGAAGAAGAGGCTTCTACCATTTATATTTCCAAAGTGGACGTTGACACGATCACAGCATTTTCTTATGAGGTTGACCATGTGACGTATACTTTTACAAAGGATGGGGATACATGGACCTATGACGGAGACACATCACTGGATATGGATGAAGAAGCGATCGACAGCATGCTTGCAACACTGTCATCGCTGACAGCGATAGAAGAGATCAGTGATTATACAGATCTGAAAGAGTTTGGATTTGACCAGCCGGAAGATCTGATATCCTACACAACAAGTGAAGGGGCTGTTTCTCTTTTTGTAGGAAATAAAAATGATACTTTGAATGCATACTATATTATTTCAGCTGATGGAGGAAGCATTTATCTGACAGAAACGTCTCTTGCGGATGCTTTTTCCAAAACGATTGAGGAGCTGACAGTCACAGAGGATACAGAAAGCACGGAGACTGTTGAGAACACAGAAACTGTATCTGAGAACACAGAAGAATAAATAAGATAAAAGCAGGATCAGCACCTGACAGAAAATTTTGTTCAGGTGCTGATTTTTTAATGCTCTGCAGTATCTTTTTCTTCGGAATCTTTTTTGATCAGTTTGTAAATAAAACTGTATGCCCAGATCAAAACAGGGATGATCACAGAGGCATAAATGGATGTCATGAGCATGTTCATAAAATTTTCACTGGCAGAAACTGCACATACGATGGTAGAGACATAAAGTCCAACCAGAATAATGACACCGACGATTGCTAAAATTTGTTTTACTTTTTTCATATTTTGAATCCTTTCAGGAAAAATCGAATAAGTTATGGTATAATGAGCGCAAGCGAAAAGAACATATTTATATGTTCGGCGAGCGGCGAAATTATTGAGTGATGAAATCACGATATAATCATCCTATCGGAAAAAAACATTTTCGTCAATAAAATTGTGGAAGAAAAGGCAGGTAAATCTGGTGGCATATGAAAAGCTTTTGAATGAAATTTATGCGGCGGTATCATTGAAATATCTGTGGAAGGAATACGAACCATATTTTGTGAAAAGTGAATCGCCGGACTGGATTAATCCAAACATGGATTTCGGGCTGGAAGTCAGTCAGGCACTTTTGCCGGATGACGGGCAGGAGGAGAGTTTTATCGAAAAATATCTTGGTTGCCGGAAAGAGGAACTACCTTCTTTGGCGTTTGATAAATATGGAGAGCGGTTGAATTTTTACAATGGAAGGTTTTGGGCGATTCTGCCAGATAATACTGTGCAGCAGGATTATCTTTCCAAGGCGAAATATCGTTTTGACCGCAAACTGGAAAAACTAAATGCAAATTATATCCATAAGCACTACAATGGTTTGTATCTTTTTCTACATCCGACCGACGAGAATGATATTGATGCAGGTGCACTGTTTGAATATATGAGATATACACAGGAAAAGAAAAAAATGCGATTTGACAGGGTATTTTTAAATTGTGTCAAAACCATTTATGTCTGCAATTACGAAAACAATACGATTGAGCCGATTGTGCTGCCGCCAAATGCGGAAAACTTTTTGAACACGGAGGCGGAGTACTTACGCAATTGCTGTGACTGGAAGGATGGGACAGCGCTGGAGATGAAGCGTGGCGATGAGAATAGGGTATATCATGTGCAATAACTATGAGCACACTGGTTTCTTATTAAGTTAAAAATCTTTAATGCAGATTCCATGTCTCTACTACTAATTCTCAAATGAGAAGATGGCTTATACTGTTTGTTGTATTTTTCAGAATAATACTTTGCAATTGTGTTCTTTTCGGAATCTTTTAAGGCTGAGTACAGATATGATAAATTACCGATTGTAAGATAATTTCCCTTCATGCATTCCGTCTCAAAGGTAGTTAGGAAAGTAGTAAAATCGCTATTTACTACCTATGCAATCAACCGTTTAAAAAACAGACCAAAGAATATGGTATTATTAAACACAACATTGACAGTATTTTGCGGCAGGATAAGGAGCAGGAACGGGAAAAGGAAAAGGAAAAGGAGCGCGGATAAACAAAGTCAATTAATTTCTTGACTTTCCCAAAATCACCCCTTACAATAAACCTATCTTTTTTATCAA